>JAABUU010000717.1_pt1 | contig 69597 bp, 63 predicted proteins | sample 5559301 | NCBI WGS metagenome assembly JAABUU01 (sample SAMN10711884, study PRJNA513360) | rock metagenome | isolation source: Antarctica rocks | place: Antarctica: Victoria Land, Richard Nunatak white
TGACGGCGTCATGTTGGAAGCTACGGCGAGTTACTTAGCGGACCTACCCATACTCGAGCTTCCACCTCGAATAAGGATGGTTGTGCCGAGCTTCTCAGTGCTTATGCTTGGGTACCACAGGGCCAAAAATCCCCTCTGATATACGCCATCAGCAGCAGTAGAAAGCGCTAAATGTGTTACGGACGCAGCCTCATATGTGATGCTGTCTAGGAGAGGGCTGGTGGCACTCGCTGGGACGGCAGCAAAATTATGGAAGCCTGAGTTCTCCGATTTGCCGGACTTGAAACTAAGGGCATGCGCAAGTATACGTCGACCCTCACTAATATCGGCAACGCCTTTGCTAAGCTCAATGGCTTCGCCCGCGAGATCACTGCCGAAAGTTGTGGGCCACTGCTGAACGTACAATCCAGAGTCTTGCCTTAATTCAAGCAATCGGATTGATTGCGATAGCATGGCTCTTAACAAGAACGTCCCCAGGCCCAGGCTTGCCCACATCAGCCAGACCAACTCTGAGTTTCCTGAATCCCGTCCATCTAAGCTCCCACGTTTGTCGATAACATTGTGGAAGTTTGGCTTCCCTCTATCCCTGACTTGCAAGCTGTTGAAGGTAGCGTCTGTGTGAACGTCGTTGAAAGAGTCAACTCTAATGCTGATATTGTTCTTCGATGGTTGGAGTGTAAAAGAAGACACGGAAGAGCATCTAATACTATGACGCATTGATTCGGCATATCGCGGCTTTAAGAAATTTCCCGTTTAAGAATTACTGGATTCGGCAGTCCTTAAATCCGCCCTGACTTGTTTTTCTTCCAGTGATTGTTCTGTAGCTGTACAACTATAACACAGCTACCTCAACAACCAAATATCGGGGTTTTAAATATTCCAGAGATCTGAGACCTTTAGTCCCCCTTCATGGCAATCCTCCTTACAGGTGGCACGGGTAAGACCTCCGTACGCCTAGCGCGCTTCTTGCAAGATGCAAAGATTCCCTTCCTCTTGGCGTCTCGTAAGGTAGAGGCTGAAGCTCCATCTGGAATGTCGGCGACAAAGTTCGACTGGCTTGACTCCTCGACATTCGAGAATCCTTTTCAGTACAAATTCCCCACCGGCCAGAGTATTTCTGCAGTTTACCTTGTTGCGCCTGAAATATCTGATCCATCACCATCAATAACAGCCTTCGTCGACCTTGCAATCGAAAAGCATGGCGTCAGAAGATTCGTCCTCCTAACCGGCAGTACGACGGAGGTCGGTGGGGTCTATGTCGGAAAGCTGTGGCAGCACTTGGTTGATCTTGGTGTCGAGTATTGTGTGCTCCGTGCGACTTGGTTCATGGGTACGTTTTCGCCAAACACTCCAGACTATCAGTAAACATTTTCCGGCTGACGGAATGGAACTAGAAAACTTCTTAGAGCAGCAGTATATTGCATCGATCAAAAACGAAGGCAAGATCTATACTGCGTGTGGGGACGGCCAAATCCCATTCATCAGCGCCCTGGATATCGCAGCCGTAGCATTTCGCGCGCTTACCGATGCGAAGCCACACAACACCGATTATAGGATCCTTGGGCCTGAGCTGTTAACCTACGATGAGGTATACCACTGTTTCCGCCAACACCCTTGCGCTGACAGTCTTCGTGCAGATCGCCGGAAAACTCAGCAGTGGTCTGGAACGCGACATCGTACACGTCAAACTCTCCGAGGAACAAAAGGTTCAAAGGTTCCTCGACTTGGGTATGCCGAAGCACTACGCAAAATTCCTTGCCTTCCTTGAAGCCCGTAGTGCTACTGGAATGGAAGAAAGGTCGAATGATGCGGTGCAGAGGGTGACCGGACGGCCACCGATGAATTTCGATGCGTGGGTGCAACAGAACAAGACAGCATTTCAGTGATTGATCTTAAAGGTGTAATTCGTTATCTCACAAATCTGATATCTCACTCTCACGAATACTCTGTCGATGCATGGAAGGAACAAGTCATTGACTGAAACAGGTGAAATATCTTGCTGTTTACTAGAGTATAAGAAGATCGATGAACCCCGGGTACTATTAACATCCTGGGATACCTAAACATCTAATCGCATTCGCACTAGCTGCCTCATAGCTCCGAACGTTCACCTAGCAGATTACCATCCATCAAAGGCCGGTCCCCAGTTATGACCGTACTATCTTCGAGCGTGATAGCGTGCGCTGGGAATGTGACCATGCGATATGGTACGAGGACGTCGACGTCAAAAAGACAAGGTAAATCTCAGTACCAGAAACCGTAGAAAAGCAGATGCCATAGATCACAAGAAAGCAGCGACAACTCTTCAAATATAAGTGATGTATGGGAGCGGCAACATCCAGAGTGGGTTGATATCCCGCTTGGCTGAGCCAGAGCTTGCCATTACGCTCTGACCCATAAGAAAAAGGCCGTTGTGGTGACAATAATGCGTTCCTGAGAGGTATTGTCTAGATTGGATAGGTATACGGCAGTGAGGCGGAGGACCTCTGACTTAGACCATCTCATAAGATGTTTCGGGCGGTCTTGTTTCTTTACCTCGTCATCCTGCAGTATGCATATGGAATCAACCCACAAGTATCGTTCGGGAGAAAGATCTACCACACACATAGCATCTCTGATAGTTCTAGGAATTCGGTTCAATAGATCTGGGTTAGTGAAGGCGTTGTCGAGTTGTAGATGCCTAATGATATGATTTACAGTCGACAAATAGCCCGTTCCACCCCATACGTAGCTCAGCGCTATACAATTATCTTCCGCACAATCCGTTACAAGACGCTTACGCCAGGTGTCAATCAGCCGAGGTGGACCATAGGAGTGACCTATGTTTACAGGTGCAGCTCTGCAACGCTTGCCGTGGCGGTGGTCACATATTCATTCCCAACGTTGAAGAAGATGCGAGTCAATCCAGAGAGACCTCCTTCCCAATACCAAGCTCAATCGAGGCGCTTCGGGGACCAATGGATTGTTGGGAAGAGAGCAATTCATATTGAGGCACACATGGCAATACGAGGTTCTTCCTTTAAGAACCCCATGATCAATGAAGCGAGAGCAAAGGACCGCTCTGCGGAGTACTAGGCATGCTTATACGCATGAGCTTCTCATCATAACGCTTGCCTTGGTGAAGGGTAGACGGCAGAAACGGCGCTTTCCTCAGAATTCGCCTTATTGATAAAATTTCCCGGATCTGGGAAAGTCCATCGTCATAGCAAAAGCATGAAGCTTTTGAAATTTCTGCTAAAGAAAATAGCATCCGTAAGGGTTCACACAAAACGTGTGATCGAAGGGCACCGAAGATTTTCGACTTTGCGAGATTTTTTTCCGTGCGAAGAAGAAGCTTATTCACGAATATTGAAAAGACGATACACGCGGACACGCAGAGACAGCTCAAGCTCTCTTGGCCGTTACTAGGTGCGAGGACTCTAGAGCTTGGAAGGGATTTTTCAGAAGGATCTAAACGAGGTTGAGAGCACCAGAAGTTAGTTGCCTGAAGGCATCCATCCGTGTGCATGGGCCATGTCTACAAGTAGGGCTCAAAGACCGCTCTCGAAACTTCATTCACACAACAGCAATGCTATCAAGAGCTTAAATCCTACCACGTCGATCCTCTTACATCCTCTTATGAACTAAATTGTAAATGGTACCGGCTTTGATCACATAAAGTACATGCGAGCTTCAACTTAGGTCGCAAGGGAACATGAGAATATGGCCATCTGCAGGATGTTCAAGTACATACGGCATCGAAGTGAAAATTCTTAGATACGGCTTCCATAGGTACTTGACTGAAAGTATCGCGTATATATTTCAAGTATATAGAGAGAGCCTAAACCCATACCCTTACTCCTACTACTTCTCCCACCAAGAAAATCCCCCTTCCCCCGTTCTACATAACCACTCCAAATCCCACATCCAACCCCCTATACCTTGACTCAAGCACAACTATACACTGCACTCTTCTTCACGCAATACGAGCACGCACCACCATCATACACCCCCGCAAACGCGCACACCTCCCCACTACCGGCCGGAACATCCGTCACCGCATTGACAGCGCCAGCAGGGCACCCCCATCCGTTGTAGACGGTAAATTTACAGTCAACTCCTATTAAATATCAGCAATCCTGCGGCTACTTGAAGCTTTGCAGTCAAGATAAAAAAAACTCTCGGGCTTTTTGGATAGGTATGACTAGCTCGACAGCAACGGAAGAAGAAAAGAAAAAAACTGAAATAGATGGACAGAAGAAGCAAGAGAAAAGTACCCACCAGGAATCTCGCCAATCAAATAGCTGCTAGCACCAAGATTCATGCAACCTGTATCGGTAGAGATCGTGCCTGGGAGAGCTTGGCCGCCTGAGCAGGTATAGGTGCCGATCTCGGTCGTGAAGTTCGTGGTGTATGTTTGGCGGGCAACGAGTGGGCTGGCTTGGGTCAACGCCAGTAAGAAAGGGAGAATGAAGAGCTGTTGTGAAGAGATTTAGCGCTGGGTAAGGGGATGAAGGGGAGGGGGGGGAGGGTTACAATGTTGGTGAACATGGTGAGTAGGTAGAAATGATTTTGGTAAATGATATGGATGGGAATGTTGATGGTGTATTGAGTGAAGAGTTGCGAGGATAATATATAATTGATGGAGTGCTGGTGGCGAAGGGATTCGTGTAACGTCGTATTGCTCTCGTCAGATTTATTATGAATCTTGGCGTGTAAGCTGTACTTTCTCGTACTTCACCTCGGAGACCCGCTTTTGTCAGGTTGAGTAAACTTCACAGTAAACAGCATCGTCTTGATTGCTCAGCTAGTCAGAAAGATATGCTAGAACTTCTTAGAAACCCGGACTCCAAAAGCGTCCATCAACAAGTTTTTGCCTGGCACGGTGGATATGATAGGTAGTATTCTCTTGCCGTTCAGTATTCAAAATGGTCCATGTAACATGAGCAATGCTCTACCGTGGCATCCGTATGGTTCTTTGGTTTTGCCTTAGGAAGAATCAAACTATAGGTCCGCCTTGTCGTCCCCCATAAGGATCAACCCATGAGGTCGATTCGATGTGTAACAAGTACGCAACCATTATCTTACCTTAGGAAAATATAAAGTCATGTGCATTAGTTAGACATTGTCAACAAACTAGACTGTTCCAAGTGTCAGATTTCGACGGTAAAACCTGTAAAAAGTCCGAGCCATACCAGTCGAAATTTCCTCTTGCACACAGATTAGACGTGAATAACTTAACCTACATTTCCATCAACCCTCATTTTCTTAATTTCTGCATTCCATTTCCTCCACTGTTCTCCGAATCCACTGTCCACTTTGTCCTTGCTTGGTCTGCTTATAATAATTCCCAATCCCTCTCCGCTCCCCAATTCCGCAAGCGGGACCATACTCGGGCGTCCATGAGCACACTGGAACGGGAATACGCATTTCGCCAGTCTTGCTATCAGATTATTACACTCATCAATTGTCAGAATATCATTAAACATGATTGCACTTCTGCAGGAGCGGGAGTTTAGCATGTCGAGGATGGAGGAGGGGCAGGACGAAATTCTCGAGAGCCATACGGGATTCGTAGATGATGGCGTTGACGACGGTCGTGATAATGTCGGAGATGGTGGGGCTTTGAATTTGAGGCCAAGCTCTTCTCGTTTCCAGAGTTCGCCTCTCAGTAACTCGATGAGTATCTTGTGTTCGATTCTACACCTCTCAGCGATTACTGCTGGTAGGGTCCTAACGGTCAATTTGCATGTCGGTACCTCGATAGCCTTAGGTCCTGATAGCAGTGCGCTGAGATCAAAAAGAATGCCCCAATGTGCAAAATGGCCGGCATGGGTCGTGAAGAGGCAGTGCTCTCGAGCTTGTACTTGGAAAGTGATGGGCTTTTCAAGTAGGGTTGTTTCAATGGCAGAGCCTAGGTTGAGCGATGATCGAATTGTGCGGGTTTCTGACGTTGGAGCTTGGCAGAGGTCCGCAAGGAGTCCTTCGTTACGAATACGCTCGTCCGCTGCATGCTGGTCAACAAGTACGAGGAGCTGCTTGGCAGTTGAATTACTCTGTTCGAGGTCTTTCGCCGCTGGTGGTGTACCCATACGGACTAGAATGAATTTCTGGTCGACTTGAGCAATGACTTGTGCTTTGGTCAGGCTCTCCTTCGATAGTCTCGTGGAGAAAACCGACGATGCTTCGGTAAATGCTGTCCGTATATCTGCGTGATAATGTTGATGTTTACCGTGCAGTATATCATCACTCTGGGCAGTAGGACCATCAAAGGAAACCTGTGGTATACTCTCTTCCGTCGGCTTGAAAACAGGGTTGTCCCACTTCTTTAAAAAATTGCCAACCCATGATCCCGTTTTGGGCGTCGATAAAGCAGCTGATCCATTACAGGGAAGCCTATTATCGCTTTTTAGCATAGTTGCTTGGTTGGAGTACTGCGTGGCCCGAGACTTCGAAGTATTATCTGCACTAGCAGAAGAGGGTCTCTTCGACTGCTCATTCACTACAAGACCAGTTCTGGCATTGACCAAGACCCTGGCTTTTGAGATAGGATTGATCCACGAAACAGTCTGCTCAATTTCTGGCGTAATATCACATTTTTCCATTTGCGGGATTGCAATATTGTCTTTAGGGGAGTCGTCTTCGACGAAAGGATCATCTAATGCTGGAACGTCAAAACCAGACACGAAAATCTCGCCAGAGCAGTTTTTGGTGGGTTGCAACTCTTTCCAAGGCTCAGCGCTGCTCTCTCCATCCTTATCATCAAATGTCTGGGTGGGAGTACTCGTGCAAGAAGCGCTCCTTAGTCTTTGCAGCCGTGCTCTGGATTCTGGCTTTGACCTAAAAAGCTCGTCATGCGGACTTCCTGGCTTCCCGCTTTTCATACGAGTCCACCCACTAAATGTGTGGTCAAAGTGAAGATCACGGCTACGCGAGAAGCTCGGCAGCCTGACGCTGCCTCCAGAGTCATCGCCCATATATACGGAGCTTATTCGCGCAGCACATTTCTTCTCTTTTTGCAAGTTTGCCACCAGCGACACATCCGCTGGTGCTGCGTGCTCCAAGACCGTTAGAGGTATAGATTCGACAGAATAATCTGCTGGGGCTGTCCCTTTATGGGTGCGTAAAGGGATTTGCGAAGGTGACGGTCTCAAGGCATGCAGACTCTGGGAGTTTGCGGATTCACCAAGTAGTTTCGGACGGTTTCTGGTACGCACAGCCCGTGGCCTGAAGTGATGGTCGCTAAGGAAGCCATTGATCAAAGCTCCAAGAACCTTGAGTAGGCTAGATATCGTACTCTCTCGTTCGAGAGCGGTATAGACATCGCTCTGATGGAGACTGCTTATGTCGTGGCAATTAATGCGTAGGGAGAATTTCGGCCATCTATCAACCCCTTTCCCACCCCTTTTCAATTGCTTATTAGTGTACCCACCTTGCTTAAAGCGTCTATCTTTACTACGACGCTCTTGCTCCTCGGCATCCGGAACGTCTTCTTGTTTTCCAAAATTCGAGGAGGCAAAGAGACGGTTGACCTCATCGTAAAGCACGTTACCATCAGAGTTAGAGTCAAGATAATGAACTCCTAAGGCGATGAATTGCACATTTTTTGATGGGGCAGGCTGTAGAGAAATGGCACCCTGAATTGTGATGAAAGGTGTCCGAGCTGACGTTTTAACCCAGTATTCCCAATCTGATGGGTCGATGTACGTGGCTTGTGATAGAATACTACGGGCCAAAGAAAGGTCGTATGACCTAGACGAAGACGGTCCGCGTGTCTCCTTGGAATTCGACCCTTTCCCACGTACGAATAGCTTTTTGGAGCTTCCAGCACCCCTCAAGGTAAGCGTTATTGGAACATCCCATGCTAGGAGAAGCCCAACAACGTATTTTTGCAGTAGATCCATCTGCTTTTCATCTTTGCCCGCGCCTTCAAGGTTAAGGCCACGCTGCTTTACCCTCACAGGCATGTTTCCAAAAAGGTTCTGGACAGTTATCTTTGTGCCATGCTCTCGATCTGAGAGTTGATGGTGAACAGGCGCTGGCACTAGCCTTGCGGCAGGTCGTGAATGATGCAGTATAAGCGTTGCGTGAGAGCGATGTGCATGATGGTGGGAGGTGATTGTCAGAATTGACTGAGCAGCGAGGGAGGGAAGAAAGGTTCCGTTTCGCCCATGGATCAGACCCGGGCTTCCATGCTTCGATGTATCTAAGTATATGAGTAATTGTAATTGCCTCAACACAGGCAGTGAAGCTCACGATACGGCTTCCCCAGTCCTCCATTAACAGAGAACTCTGCGGGCGTGATTCCATGTCCATCATCTTCAACAGTGCATGCTCCACGAAGGAAGTCCACGCTGACATCCAGTTTCCGTGCTCCAGCATCCAAAGAGTTCTCAAGAAGACCACAAACAGCATGGTTGAGTGAAGATATCGTGTTTGAGGACTTGATTTGAGCTGCAACTTCTGCTGGTAAAGGCAATATTCGAGCTACACCGTCAACCATTTCATACGGGAAGTAGGCACGGGCAACAAGCAGAAGCAAGGGAATCAACAGACCCAAGAATTTTCGGCTTGAGAAATCCTTTATGGCCGTCTACAGAACATCAAGATATCCAATGGCGAAGCTCATGGGGGACGCCACTTCCTCGCAGAGTGACCGAACGGTAATGGAAGGCGCATTTGAAATCAGAGGTAGGGATTAGAGCAGCTAAACGACCCAGAGAGCCTTTGCTCTCTCCTGTTCTACCGTGCCGTGCATGGATAGATTCAGTGCCACAAGGCATCAGATACCAAGAAGGGACTCGTTCAAGCTTAGGTATCTTAGATTCTTTAAGTTGAAGGTATTAGCGGTCGGAGATTCTAAAGGCCGAGATTCGCTTAGATCCGTTCCCGCCTAATGGAGACCTAACCCTTGTCACCCAAAGGTCACGTTTCTGCTTGGCAGTCACGACTCAGCAGCAGCACGCCCTCCTTTCCTACAGCTCTCGTGTCTCACCAATCGAGTACAAGCTGCCTTTCCCATCTACTAACATCTTGCTGAATAGTAGTATAGCTAACAATCCTCCAATTTCATCATCTGTATGAAGAGTCGCAGTCGGTGGCCTCTTCCTTCGTACCTATCCAGCATCTTCCGCAGTCGACTTCTTCCATCTTAGAGCTTCCTCTACCATACCTTTAATAGCTTTAGTCTCGAAAGCCATCCTACACCTTACAACCTCAGGTTGGTCAGTAGGATGGCGACTGCTGATCCGGCTCCGAGACCACAAGGTATGCTCTACATCCCAGTATTTTGGCAATCTAGGGTAGCAAATGCAGTCTTCGTGCTTTTGCTTGATATGTCTCGCATTTAACCCTCGGCTAACCTCCGATGTAGACAAGCATTTCCGCAGACGTCCCTTCACATGGATGAAGCGTCTCGCGAATCTCAAGAACTCCACTTCTGATTCTGGCACCAACGGGAAGCGGAATCAACAACCCTCGGATTCGAAAGGCAAGAAGACCAACATTCTCAAGAACAATCCTTACCCAGTCTCGGCGAAGCCAAATGCGAACCCCTCTGTTCCAAATAGTGGTAACGGTCATCTCTCGTTCTACACTCCTCCCTCGGGACGAAGTGTTAGTTATACTTCGCCTTCACATAGCAAGGAGTCCCTTCCCGTCTCTAGCGATGACCAACAACCACAATCTATGAGCAAGAAGTCTGCCGCACCCACAGTCTCCACCACAACCGACACCGTCAACTCAGAAACAGCCACAGCGGACTCAAAAGCCGGAACAACTGTCACAGTAGGCGGCGCCCTGAGCTCCAGCGGCCGAACCGGGGGTGAAGGAAGCACATTCTCCTCTCCCGCCCCCTCAGTCCGCTCTCTTACCACAACCCTCACAACCATCCAATCTGCCGCCCCCTCCAATCTCCTACAAGGCCCCAATCAACATCCCCATCCTGGTGGCCTCGCCATCCCTCACTCAACACAACATCCCCCAAACTCCACTCACACCTCTCACTTCACCCACCAATTCCCCTCTTCCCCCCCAGCATCCGCCATCCCCTCCCATCTCTCCACCGGCCAACAAAGCAGCAGCTCTGGAGGCCATCCCTCCACCTACACCACCGCCACAGCGAACAATCTCCTCACCGACAACGCCTCCATCCTCACCCTCGCCTCGAGCTCGAAACGCCGCCGCCGTAACTCCCTCGACACCAACGCCTCAGTCCGCGCTCTAGCACCCTCGTCCTTATTTGGTGGCTCTCGTGAATCCCTCCCTCTAAGCGTCCTCAGCGCCAACATCAGCAGCTCCGACCAACCAATCCCGCACTCTGTCCGCCTCCCCAACACCGAGCGTGCCTCCGTCTACAGCTCCTCGGGCATCGCCCCTGCCCTCTCAAGCGAGCGAAACAGCTACTACGCCAACAAAGCCACCACCGGCGGCGGCGACGGTGGGAGCGTGCGCAGCGGGCTCATCAGCCATGGCAGGAACGACAGTATCACAGGAAGTATCGGGGGCATTGCGGCGGCCAGTCCGCTGGCGAGTCCGAGGGAGGGGTCCGGCGCGGCGTTCGGGTATCAGGAGAGGGCGAGTCAGAGGAGTTCGGGATGGAGGGAGGTTGGGGAGGAGGAGGAAGACGGGGAGGAGGAGAGAGAGGTGGTGAGGGAGAGGGGGCATGAGGATTAGGGTTTTGGGTTGGAGTTATCGCGGGGAGTTTCAGAGTAGGGAGGTATTCAACGTCGGAATGGCCCAGGGAGAAAAATGTTTGATGCGTGCTGAGCAAAGGGGAGGTTGAGGGGGGGTACAACGCGAAAAAAACGTCGAAGGGATATCCGGCTGTGCCTGGATGTACTGGTTTTTCCCTTTTCCGGCGCAGCGTCCAGTTCTTTGTTTATGATGGATTTACTATACCTCTAGTCCAATGCAATTTTCGTTTCCATCGGAGAGGGGAGAGCTCGTGCAAGTGGGCTGGCATGAGGCGTTCTTGGAGTGGTGGATGTCGTAGTGCTGGGTTGAGGCGGTTGGGGCACTGGGGTTATGGAGGGGGTGCTTGAGTGATAGGAGTTCAAGATCTGGCATTAGCAAACCTCCGGTATACACGGCCAATGCGAAGATCGCCCGGTAGCTAACCTAATCTACCTTACACATCCAGCTCACCTCATCCCTCTACATACACTCCTCATCTCACCCCCCACTTACTCCGTATACCCTCCCCCAAGTTCCCATTGCCCCTCCCCTGCCTTGCACCGTCACAGCGCACACAACTCTCCCATGAATGAACCCAAAGCAACCAAGGCGCTTGATTTCGCGCCCAACTCCCCCACCTCTCTCTTCCCCTTGACAATCCTGACCGCACAAACATCGTAACATGTGCCATTAAAAGAAACGGGTATCTAGCATTGTCCAGCCCATGCCTGGTTCAAAACTCCGAACGCTCGCATGTTTTGTGGAAGATGGTGCAAATTTGGGGGTGATCAAGGTACAGTAGGAAATGCAACATAACGCCCCTGAGCCAAGATCAACCTTTCCCCGGTCAAAACCAATTATCTTCGAGAAAAAAGATGACAAAGCCGGCCTATACAAGGACCAACGAAGTAGTGTATCAGGACCTACTTCACGCATCCCTTCCCTCCCCCTTCGGTACCGGCTTCCTCACTACCGCCGCCCCCAACGGCGACCTAGCCTCATACTCCGGCAGCCCCTGCAGCTGATCCGTAGCGCCGATGTCGTCGGCAGTGGGCACCGTGTTGGTGAATGCGTTGACCGGAGTAGGTGGTGTCGGCAGGTTTTGGTACTCGGGCAATGTGTCAAGACTTGGTCTTGAGAGCGGTTCGGGGTTTACATCTTCTTCAGTAGGTACTGTGTTCCAGAAAGCCTGCATGTTTGCTGGTCTCTCGGCGATGAGCATGGAATACCGCGGTAGCGGTAAGACTTGCGGTGCTGGTTTTCTTTTTAACTGGCTACTGCCCTCCCCCTGTCCGCCTGCATCAGTCAAGATAGCTGGACGCGGAGGTAGGGGGGGCGGTTCCAAGTCCTCATCTTGTTCTTCTTCACCGCTGGAGTCGTTGTCGAGGAGAGTGATACCGGTGATTTGTGTTTCTTCAGAAGACCGCGCTTGTTGGGTTTCCTCGAGAGGATCCTCGCGGTCGGAGAGGGCTTCTGGCATGCGGAGGGATTCCTCGAATTTGTAGATGTCCATGTCGAATTTGGGGGCTAGATGCTTGTTCCAGTGGGAAATCATGGCTTCGAGAATCCGCTGGATGATTGCTGAGATTTTGACGTCCTCTATCGGATCAGGGCTGCGGAGTAGGGTCGGGGCGAAGCAGACTGCAAGATTTTGCGGGGTCATGCGGTTGAATTCTGAAAAGTCTGCTATCCTTGAGAGGAGAGGGAGGAGGTGCATTACCAGGATGGTCCTTGACGATTTGCTGATAGGTGACCATTCCGTGTCTGGATTTAGTATGGCTAGTAACTGGGAGATCTGGAACGGTATTCCTGGGTCGCCATAGAATCTCTCCAATCCTGCATAGCACGATTGAGGGAATATCGGATCTCGTAGCTCTTTATACCACTGCTTTATCAGCCCAGCAGCGGCGTGAAGCTCCCATCCCTCACATTGATCCAACTCATCGACCCAGACATCCCCAAATCCGTCTCTTCGGTGGTTGTGTGTCAACACCATGTTCCCTTCTTTCCACACTATGAATTTTTGTCCGCGGTCGTAAGCTTCTTTGAGGATATCCACCGTCATGGCCCTAGCGCTCATACGAAAGACACCTTCAGTCTCGATCAAGCGATCCATCAGAACAAAGCTCGTAGCTTCTCGTAAGACCCTTGGCAGTCTGACAGCTCCAGATGATGACAAGGGTAGAGGCTGCTTGACGCCAAAGGCCCTTTTCCCGCGGGCGTACGGGGCGTCAATGTGGGGTGCATGTCGTCGATCGGCCATGTAGGCGGAGGGAGGGATCAGGAGATCTTCGATTGGGATGTGCAATGCCAGGCCAGTCAACGTCGAGACTATGAATATCTCGAGAGTCAGCACTGGGGCTCAGAGATCTCCCAGCTATTCCGGAGTCCCCTCACCATGCACGACCTTCTTCCTAAATTTCGGGCTCACAGCCGTCGAGAACATCTCGAACAACACCCTAATCCAATTTTTTTCATGGACAATATATAGCTTCTGCAACCTCTTCCTCGTCGCCCTCGTCAGCAGATTGTATGCCTGCAAAAGCCATCCCCAGCCTGGCCGCCCCTTCTTCTTTGCAGTAGCCCCGTTGCTTCCCCCACCTGCGAAAAAGACTATTTCATATCCGCGTCCGCCTATAAGCTCGTCTTCGTCAGGTAAGCGGGAGAGGACGTAAGGCAATAAAGCATCAAAGTCAACGTCCTTAGTATCAGGAAATGCTGCAGCATTTAGCACGAAAATAGGTAAATCATTCTGAGAGGGAAGTGGTGATCGATACAGTATCTGCGTAGCAAGACTGGCGAGCGCTGTAGAGTACTCAGCTGAAGTAGACGCTGGTGGAATGGCAGTCAACGAAACTGAGGGTCTTCGTAGCCCTCGAGGTATTTTGGAACGCATTGGATGCTAGGGCAAATCTGAGGGTGACTGAGCTATATTGTGGTTCTGCACCCGTATTCAGGACAAGCGATGGAACTGGGTGACTAATGGGAGGGTCATAGTTATATGTTATCATGTTCATTTTGAAGGCATAAGCATCTACTTGTGCTGTGAGGATTTACAAACTTGATTATCAACGACCTAAAAATACACAAGCTCGATATAAAGTTAGGGTTCCAGACGCGTAAGCTATGTAAAGCCGCAGTCTCACGTGACCAGCACTGAAGATCAAGATTCGGGGCCTTATCGCATTCCCTAAGCCATACACGCTCTCATAGACCTGGTCGATGCGGTCCATGTCACCCTTGGGTAGATTCTCTGCTCGATAAGCTGTTGTTGACTGCTGCCTAGAATGCCTAAAATACCAATCCGCCGAAGCGTGCAATGAGAATTGTCGTTTAGGTTCCAAACAGACATGACTGTCATGTAATGCGGTCCGTCGGACTCACGCCCTTGAACTCATCCTCGTCCGGCCAACAGCTTCGTACGAAATGCTCGGCCGCCTGATTGGGGAAGCAAGGTCCAGATCAGCCACAGAAGAATCGTCTATTCCATTCCGAGGCGGAATACAGTCCTCGTATATCTGTGACCAGACAGTAGCTCCACCTTCGCCGAGGCCAGCGGGAATCTCCAGCTCTGGGTACTCTAGCATACCCCCGGCAGATATTGAAGATCGATGTCCTCTATCAAATCCCCGTAGTTCCACTTGTGACCGATAAAGTCTACCTAGCGTATTCGTGATGCTCTTCCTAAACGTCAAGCTCCGACTTTTCCTCTTTTCCATTGCTGGGAAGGTCCCAAAATGATTGTTGCTAGGGTTTTTAGGTCTAGTGGTTTCTATGGCAAAATCGCGAGAGTGTACTCCGTCCGAGCTGCTTGCTGGTGAAGAGGAGCGTTCGGCGCGTGTGTGACTTGGAAACCGAGACCATGAACCTGCTGATCTCGCTGGGGATGAATTCCGCCCCCTTCTCCTTGCCTTATTTGTATGATCTGTAGGCTCTCTACCTCTATTAGAGGGTGACAGACACCTAAGGGATGAAGCAGACGAATATTTTTGCAATCGTCGTAGTGATGGTCTTGTAAATATATCTCTTCTGCCTTCTGGTACTCCCCTCTTTGGATTCGCGCAGCTAGTTTCTTGTGATACGCTAGCAACCCTTCCTATTGCTACGCCGCATTTTCTCCTAGGTAACATACTGCTTCGCCTTCCCATTGTTATAGCAGCATCCTCTTCTATGTGGCCCTGGAATGCTTTCTCCCATAATGATGCCGCCTCTTTGTTCTCCGCAGAGAAGAGATCGTAAGCCGTGGATTGGCGTCTGACAGAAGGATATGGTTCACGGGTCCCGTCAAGGTTAGGTATGCTCTGCCGACTACCGCCATGGGACGAGTAGACTGAGGATGCGATATGTTGTGGCTGCTGTCTCCACAGACGGTCATCTCTAGATCTTTTTAGAGGCTGTCTTGTAGTGGTTTTCTTTCCCTGAACTTCTACAGCGGTGCGAATGCCTACCTCTGGTAAGATGGAGCTTCGAGTACTGTACTGGGAGCTGCTCCTGTGCAGGTTAGGTTGCCTTGAATACACAGAGCTAGTCCTACGCATATGCCATTGGCCTGAACTTTCTCCAACATGAGATAGAGATTGTGATACTCGAACTGATCTTGAGGCTAGATGCTGCGTAGCTTGTGGCTCTTGGTGGCGGATCGATATTTGCTCTGTCGGCACTTTCACGGCATTGCGGCTGTCTGCCGCTCCATCAATGCCACCAAGACCCAGCTCCCCAATAGCAAGATCGCAGTTAGCCCTATGCGATTTTTGACGACTTGGTTTTCCGGTGTAGCCAAAGTGCAACCTCATGTTTGGTGTAGACCGCCCAAAAATACCGGATGCCCTTTTTACCCGTAGCCCTGATCTTAGTGTATCAGGCTTCCCTTTGGCGGTATCTGGCCGCTCGACAGATGCTTTTCGCAAGCTCAAACGAGATCGTCTGTGAATAACAAGGTTGTTGAAGTGGAACGGACTCGCGGATTGACCTGAAGCTATCCGGATATTTGGTTCAATTGCAGTTTGAGAAGGATGCTGCTCAGCAAGGAGTGTAGCAGGTGCGCTTTTCTTTTTGCGCAGCACTTTGCGAATGGTCGATCCATCCTGTACTGTTGTAACCTTTGCAGAGTACTTTTCGCCTCTGCTCTGTCCGCCGAACTTTCTGTCTGATGACTGTAATGCGTCGAGCGGCCTATGAACCGCCGTAATATCTTCAGGATTGATATGACCGAAGGATCCGTTCCGATCCAGCGTTAGATACGGCGTTGCAATGGGCATTGCATCCTCATCATACCCACCTTCACTGGCCGATCGATCTCTGAGAAGATCCTCTTGTAATCGCTGGTGTAAGGCACGCTTCAATTCTTGACGCCGCTGAATATCTTCTTCACTTAGACTGTTCTTCAGCCTCATCTTCGAGCTTTTCCTGGAAAGACCTGAATCCAGAGACATCTTCCGTTTGAGTCTCTCTGTCAAGTAGGAAAGTCGACCGCTGCTCTCTTTGTGACGAACAATCGCTGGCAGTTCTCGCCTTAGACTTTTCCTCCGTGCTGCTGAGCTAGAACTTCCTTTAGCGTTGTGGTCTTGGGAAGAAGCGAAGATCGCTCGAACTTCTCGCGATTGCGTACTACCCATAGTGGAGACAGGGGTGACAAATGCTATCGGATCGAGTTGATGAAGGGGGCAATTGTCACTTCCCTGGAGAGCTTGGATGATCTTGCTGTTTGGAAGATCAGGCGAAAAAGATCTCTGGAAGCTGCAACAGTTGTTAGCAAACATTAGATAGATAGTCAATGACTCTGGAACGAGTGGACAGTTGTAAGAGAAAGTCCTATAAAGTAGTGAGTAATCCGGATAAAGTCTAAACGTGCAGATATATGAGGCAGGGAGGACGGGGACTTTGCGTTGAGGACCTTTAATCAAATTGTGCCTTCTCTTCACAAGCCATATTGGATTATGATCGCACGTGGCATCTGGCCGCCTACCTGGATGGAAAGATAGGATACAGAAGGCACGACCTATCCAGCAAGGTTAAACTTGCCGGTGATGTAGCTCCTATATCTGGACTTCAGAGACCAGAGATGAGAACAATGGTACAAGACACTGTGGATTAGTTCGTCAAACTGGGCCTATTTGTGATAATGAGATACAACTCAACCAAGATGATGGGCAATAGCTGCATGATTGGTATTCTGGTAGCTAACAACAGCGTCGATAGGCAGCGCCTCACCTTCCCTGCGATGCTCGGTTGAGGAGAGCACCAGCAAAAGGGGAATCCGCTAAGCAATGTTGAAAAATACAGAGTCTATGACGCTTTTGGAGGCTGGGTATCCCATACCCATTCACTAAAAACGCCGATGTTGAGATCGTGTCCCTCTATAATCCGTCGCTCTAAGTCGAGTCATGCTGTTGAACATTTCATCGTTATGCGTCACGAAACTGGTTTAGGAGGATTTGGAATACTTTTGGCGGTAAAACTTGGCGGCGTTGACCATGTTCGTTATCGCGGGCTTCGTTTCCTTCCATTGGCGAGTCTTCAGTCCACAGTCAGGGTCAATCCAGAGTTGATCTGGACTGAGGTATTGAAGCATTTCCTGGATTCGGTCTTTGATCTCCTGCTCGCTCGGAATACGAGGTGAGTGGATATCATAGACACCGGGTCCAATTTGCCTGGGGTATGCTTGGTCGACAAAGACCTTAAGCAACTTAGCGTCGCTCTTGCTGTTCTCGATACTGAGCACGTCGGCGTCCAGTGCTGCGATAGCATGGAAGAAATCCTGGAATTCTGAGTAACAGAAGTGGGAATGAATCTGAGTTGCGTCTGTAACGCCGCATACTGAAAGACGGAAAGAGTTGACGGCCCATGATAGATAGTTCTCTCGCTCCATTCCCGCTCGGAGTGGTAGACCCTCCCGAAGAGCTGGCTCATCAACCTGGATGACGAAGATCCCAGCAGCTTCAAGATCAACCACCTCATCGCGTAGAGCAAGAGCGAGCTGCTCTGCTTGTTTAGATTGATGGATGTCGTCACGAGGGAAAGACCATCTGAGGCAGGTAATGGGACCTGTAAGCATGCCCTTCATTGGCTTCTTCGAGATCGACGCTGCATATTTGGACTCTTTGACGGTCATGGGATGAGGCCGCGAAATATCACCGACGATAATCGGGGGGCGCACACATCGAGAACCGTAGCTCTGGACCCAGCCGTGAGTTGTAAAGGCGTAGCCATCAAGACGCTCTCCGAAGTATTGGACCATGTCGTTACGCTCGGGCTCGCCATGAACGTAAACATCGAGGTCAAGCTCTTCTTGGATCTTCACGACGTCCTGGATTTCCTTCTCGATAAATTTCTCGTACTCTTCAGCCGTAATCTCACCTTTGGTGAACTTATTTCTGGAGATTCGGATTTCCTTGGTCTGTGGGAAAGATCCGATAGTGGTCGTGGGGAACATTGGTAGGTTAAGCTTCTTTTGTTGTTGGGCAATTCGGATTGGGAACTCCGAGTTCCGCTTGTACATGTCATCGGTGATTTTGGATACTCGCTCCTTGACCTTTGGGTCATTTGTTAGCTTTGAGCTTGCACGACCATGTATGGACTTGGCATTGGCTTCTAGTTGCTCCCGCACGCTATCAGGTCCATTTGTGACGGCCTTAGCGATGATGGCCAACTCATGAGTTTTTTGAACTGCAAAGCTGAACCAGTCCTTTATTTCGGCATCGAGCTTCTTCTCGCTGTCGAGGGTATGAGGCGTGTGCAACAGCGAGCTAGAGCTAGCAACAATAACACGATCCTTTCCAAGCTTATGAATTGCCTTCTCGACCATCTCAATTGCGTTCTTGAAATTGGTCTTCCAGATATTACGGCCATCAACGACTCCAACAGAAAGAACCTGCTTTGGGCCGAGTGCCCCAACGACTACCTCAAATTGTTCAGGATGGCGGACAAGGTCAACGTGAACAGCATACAGTTCCTGGGTCGAGGAGAGAACGTCAATGTTGTGGTTAATATCGCCAAAATATGTGGTGAGAACAAGCTTTGGGATCTTGCTGCCAAGACTGGTAAGTTTCTCGTAAGCTGGTTTGAAGGCTGTTTTCACTCTGGGAGGTAGATCAAAGACGAGGCAAGGTTCATCGATTTGGACAGTCTCAGCACCAGCTTCTTTGAGCTTGATGAGAAGCTCCTCATAGACTGGCAGAAGTTTCTCAAGCAGACTGATGGGCTCGACGGTCTGATCACGGTCGGCCTTTCCAAGCGCGAGGAAAGACACAGGTCCAACAAGAACCGGACGAGTGACGATACCAGCTTCCTTTGCTTCAAGGAACTCTGCGACAGGCTTGGGATTTGATCCCAACTTGAAGGTCTGACCGTCATGGAATGTTGGCTTGACATAGTGGTAATTGGAATCAAACCATTTTACCATCTCCTATACATGTGTAAGTTGGTATGCTAGCCATATGGTCGGATCAAGGATATCATTTGACAACGTACAAGACTAGGGACATCAACAGCAGCTCCGGCGTCTGTTTGTGGCTTCTGGAGGCCTCTCCCCATAGCAAAGAATTCATCAATGGGGTCGAGCTTATATTTAGAATACTTTTCCGGTGAAGCCTAGGATTGGTGTCAGTCCGTGAATCAGATCCGACCATAGTCTCCGGAACATTGCTTACACCGAAGAATTGGATATGGTCGAGGACGTGGTCATAGTAGGAGAAGTCATTGCTGGGAACAACATCGACACCCGCCTCTTTCTGGATCTTCCAATGCGTAAGACGAAGACGCTTGCCCTCAGCGAGAAGGTCACTCTGTGACAGCTTTCCGGCCCAGTAGGCTTCTGTTGCTTTCTTGAGGTCTCGGTCCACTCCCATGCGAGGAAAACCGAGGACGGCACTGGTATGGTGAGCATGGCATTACAACGACAAGCTTGATTGACACTACTTACGACTGGACCATCCCGGCGGTGAAGTACGGATACAATGGTTCGGAGAGTAGTTTCGGATGGATGTACCTGAAAACTCGCTGACGAGAAGAAGATGCTGCCAAGGATTTGTACAGAAGAGTTGGAGGAATGTGGAAAGAATAAAACGGGAAGGGGAGTGAGTGATACGAAATCAAGAGATTGTGCGCGGGATGGCGGGGTCATCTAGGTACGATAATTGTTCTGAGCGGTACAGTCAGCACGCTAGCCTCGATGGGACATGCTCGGGGTTTATCACGACGCGGTTTCAATGAGTTCAAGAGGCTTTTATTTATTCGTAATGTTCAGCTGAAGAGACAACAGTTCTTGTTGCCGGTTGTGTTACTTTACACAGGTTGACATGGACAAGTAAGCTACTGTCGAAGCAAGATCAACGACGCAGCTCAAAGAGCTTCCTCCGCTACGGAATACTCATTTTGCAGATACATAATAAGGCTGAAGGCTGAGACAGTGGAACGTTCATAACTCCTATACTCGGGTCCCTCCAAAGCCGAGTCTGCAGCACAGTCTCAAATCCTCCATACAGTAGATACAACGCGTACGAAAATACACAAGATAAAAACTGACCGCTTATGGAATGATCATTTCGTTCCTCGGATGTTCTGAATAGAATAGATATTTGACGACTGTGCACCCGAGTACAATACAGAAATCGAGAATGTTCTAAGAGGAAGTCAACAATAAGATGCTCGCCGACAGCGTGTTCCGAAGTGAAAATTTGACGGTAATCTGGCGGCGAAGAAAAGATTTGTGTTTTTCTACGGGGGAACAAACTTGATGATGTCACGGCCATCTCAACAATCATCCACCTTCCCCACTCCTCCCCCCTTCCACCACCCCATACCCAACATGTCCCTCTTACAATCCTACCTCCCCCCCTCACGCGAGCACTGGGAGCAGCTCACCTTCCTCTGGCAATTCTTCCCCATCGTACTTCCCCCCCTTTCATCCTCCCAACTTTCCCACCAGCACCCCAGCTAACCCCAGCTCCGCCAGTACACACTCTTCCAATGGGTCATAGACTACTACCCGATGGGCAAAACGTCCACGGAATCGCGCTTCAACATCCCCGGCAAGATCGGGTGGGCGACGATGGAGGCGCCGGGGTTTATGACGCTCTTGTATATCATGTTTACGCTGCCGGCGCAAAATGGGATTGAGAGATTGCCGATGGCGAATTGGATCATGGCGGGGCTTTTTGTATGTTTTATTTTGCTTGTTTATTACATACATCTTCTCCGCTATGCGAAATCATGTACTAACTGGAACCTGAAAGACGATCCACTACATCTACCGCGCCCTACTCTCACCCCTCTACCTCAACCCCTCCATGTCCCCCATCCACGTCTCCGTCTGGTTGTCCGCTCTCGCCTTCCAGCTTATAAACGCCACCTGCATCGGCGGCTACCTTGCCTCCTATGGTCCCCTCACCACAGCCGACTGGGCTGGGCGCGCGGTCTACATCGAGTTGGGCATGATGATTTTCTTCGTCGGACTGGCGGGGAATATCTATCACGATGACGAACTGAGGGAGATCAGGCGGGCAGCGGCGAGGAATATGCAGAAGAGGGAGGAGGCAAACGGTGAGGGCAAGGGCAAGGGGAAGAGCGTGGATAAGGTGTACATGATGCCAGAGAATGGGCTGTTTAGGGCGGTATTATATCCGCATTATTTTTGCGAATGGATCGAGTGGGCCGGGTTCTGGATGATTGGCGGCTTGAGCTGCGTCCCGGCGAGAACCTTTGTTTTGAACGAAATTGCGACAATGTTGCCGAGGGCATTGCAGGGCAAAAGGTGGTATGTGAAGAAATTTGGGAAGGAGAAGGTCGGGAACCGGAAGGCCGTGATTCCGGGGATAATCTGAGCGGAAGGGGCACTGAGAGGTGTGTCCAGAGGAGTAATTGAGATAACCGAGACACTACGGAGTAATGTAGAAAAATGCAGACATTGCATCGACAAAGGTGTAATGTTGTATTGCGGCAGAAAAGGGTTGAGCGCTCATAGCCATGCTTCTATGCTATGTGACACCGCTGCTATACATTGGCTGTCGTGGTATCAGGTCGTCAGTCTATGTCGATGACGTAAGGGAGTATGACAGTAGAAGACCAGTGATCAAGCCATCATTGTCGAAGTATGGGAGCGCTAGTATAATTTCAAGCTGGGCACATCATTAGTCTCTGCCAGGTGCATAATCTGATCTGTACATTGACCGCGAGGATGCTTCTCCCTAAAGCCAAGATTTCGTATTGACTTTCTGAGTGTGAGTGATGGAGCCTATGATTGAGTCTTCTGATAGCAATTAGCGAGATAATAGATAGAAATTTAGATCTCCCGCCCAAGCATGGTCTATTAACAGGTCCTCCATACGGAGGATTTCTCGGAAGATTCCTGCAAGCCATGAAATGCTTATGCTAGATCAGAATTCCCTGTACGTAAGTTTCAGGGTGATAAGAGCGGTAGGCTGCACAGTGGCTCTCCTGTGGCAGCAACTCCTATATATGTTGCCCTTGTGACTCCAGGGCGCCTAAACAGACGCGACGCGAATACGAAGAGGCTCTCGAGGCGTCAAGCCATTGGCCTTAAATAGGTCCGGAGGCGTGTTGGATTATCGTTCAAGAAAGAGCTGGATGTCTGGTGCAATTTTGCGGGATCTGTGTGTCTGGCGATTGTGAGCAATGGGCTTTGTGGAAGCTTGGTGTCGTTGACATGCTGGAGCTGACATGCTTAGGGACAAGGAGGCAGGCGATATAGATGGCATGAGGTAAAATTTTGACTGCGTAATAGAAAGCTAATAATGAACCGCAGGCGTCAAACACAAGAACTCGTTCATGTCTGTAGTAGTGGATAATATTGACTCTTAATGACTCGATTCAAGCAGCTCTTCCGGCCGATAAGGCGCAACCTCTGCGGTTTCTGAAGGTTTGAAAAGGAAACTTGACACGCTTGCTAGAAAACACAAAGGAACGGTCAACCGGCCTCAGGCCTGCAGCGCTTCTTTCGACAGTCGCCGTGACTACTGTGTAAGTGAGACTTATAAGGAGACTTACCGTGGTCCAGAAGCGAGCCTCGCGAATTTTGAGAATAGTGCCCCCCATGTGACCAGATTACCATAGAGCATCGCACAGATCTCAGAAATGGGGTTTTATAAATACATGCGGCCAATTGATTTCATCCTGGATCTCGATGGTTGGTTTATTATAGTAGTCTGTTCAGTCAATACTTCCAACAAAGAACGAGCAATTATTTGTGGTTAGGGGGGTGTGCTTCGTATTCCTATGCCACCTGAGGGTCCATAGATGGGCAGCGATACCATTAAAAGGAGATTAGGAGCGTTCTCTTCTTTGAACACTGAAGCTTTGGGGTACGGTACAGCAGATTCAAAGGCTAGGTGCAAGCGAGGCCAGCTGCCGAGCAAGAGGGCGAACAGGTGGAGGGCACTGACCAGGCTGTTGCAGCATCGTTTGGCGAGAAAGCGTGAAGTCCCTTTTTGGGATAATTATCTTGTCGAAGGATGTGCACCGATCAAGTGATCATTGGTGGTTTCGAGCAATGACCCCTCTCACCGAAGGAGGTTTCAAGCTCGCCACTCAACACTACACGATTTTACTTCCCAACGCCCCTCTTTCCCCTGTTGCCCTAACGCACTATGACCATGTCTTCATTTCCGATTAGGCGGAAGATGTGGGGATCTGGCGATGCAGCTCTTTTGACTTTGGTCTGGCCTCTGTCAACCGCCGCCATCATTGGTAGTGACACCGGAGAAAGCTGCTGGTCTGAAATGTAACTCCGTACCGTCTGGGGTAAAAATGCAGTGGGTGCTATGATTGGTCGGATTGACCGCGAGCGGACAGCAAGCGCAAATGCAAGAGGCTTGAAAGGGAGCGCTCTGGTGTGCGAAGATCCGTCTGTACCTTGTCGATAATTTGTCCTTTACTAGACCTCAAACGTGAAGTAGATTATTGTTGATGCGGGCCAGCAGTGAATATACAGTGCTGACGATCGATGCACCTCAACGCTCGAATCGTTTGACCGAGAGAGATTATAGAAGTCGAAGCGACCAGGAATCAACCTCTTGATACTTCCGTTGACTGTGCGATTGACTTTGTCCTGTCAAGCAATTGAACTGAATGTATGGATGGGCAAAAGCCACGATGCTTGGCAGGAAATGGTTGGGCGAAATCGAGATGTTATGCATGAGTGCATGAGCGGCATATCTTGCTAACAGTAGCCCAACAGCAGCTAACAGCTTCCTCTTCCTCCCACGTCCGCCACCACCAATGAGAATGTAGGAAGGTCTCCGACCGTAGAGAAGCTACTGTGCCACCGTTTTTAAACTTCCCTGACGAAGGTTGCGCGGGGTGTGTGTGGGCATGGGTGCGCAGATCCGAGCTTTTCACTTTCTTGCTGCTGCTGCTGCTGCTGCTGCAGCTGCAGAGTAAGAAGCGTTTTTCACCATGCAATATCGCGCATTCTTTCAATGGTACAAAATCGGGAAATAGAGTGCCGACAAGCCAAAAAACCCCATTCCCGCTTACATCACCAATCTTTATCACAAGCGAAACTAAGGTCCCTACTCCGTACAGACGACTGTTACACTCTCCTTCAAAAGGCACTGAGACTCAGAATAGGCTTTCATGTTGCTTTGACCTCAACACGCAGGAACCCGCAATCTTGACTCTTCTCTTGATATCTTTGTATGCCTCAATCTCGCTGTAAGTTCCCCTCCAATTCACTCAGCTATGACCTAACTAATTCTCCAATAGATCTCCGAAGCCTCAAACCCTAACGCTCCCTCACAATCGTCTTCCCCTCCATATTCCGTTCTTCTCGTACGATTTCTTACAGAGGGTGTAACCAAGTAGCTCTCTTGTTACACAGATATAGAGATATCATCAACTGTGTTGTTTCTTTGCCTTGCGACTGCGAAACAAAAGTGCCTCTATATTTCTAAACTCTGAGTACACCCTCTTGATTCTCCGACATCTTCACCTACTCTTGGGACCGTCATGGTAGGTGTTGGGGGTTGGACTGCTTGCCAACCTCGATAACATTGGGTCTGGGCAAAATCTATTGCCTCACTGTACAATACCAGACTGGGAGAACAGAAAGGAAATGGACAGTAGAAGTCAAGAAGCAATGGCTGCTGTGAGCATTAACCAGAACGGCTCGGATGGCCAAATAGGAGAACTAGAACCAAAAACAGCTCCTCTCACGTCAACGGCTACCACAGACTTGGATGGTGTATGCACACCCTTACTCCACAGCCTTCCTGAACCAGCCAAGCAAGAAAGCGATGAAGAACAACCATATACGCCTGTTATGGATGATCAATTGAGAACACCAACCTCGGAATATCCGTCAACAGTGCCCACACCAGCGACATCATGGACATCTCAAGAGTTGCCGCCGCAGCTGCATGACTTGCAGACGGGTGACTTGGGAAATGTACAACACGTGATATCTCAAGACTGCTACTTCACGACAAGAGCAGCGCCAAGCTCCAACGACGCTGATATTTATACTGCCCTATCGAGGACAACTCTGTCCTCACCATCCAGGACTAAGTCTGTTGGTGACAGTCTCGACGGTGCTTCTGGTCCAGAATGGCCTGGCGCCCAATGGAAAGACCATTCCTCACAATATACTCACAACGATACTGAAACTCCTCGTCCCACTTCGGTGCCTGTAAAGCCAAGCGACGGGCGCAGTCGCAACCGTCCAAATTACCCAAATCAGTCCTTTGCAGCGTTGCAAGCCCAGCATATCCCTCCGCATTATCCTAGACCTCGCCCACTAAGGACGCGAAGCTCACATCAATCGCAACATCAATCATTCTCGGCCGATGACTCTAAAAGATCCAGAGATTTTTCCTCCGTGCCAGCAGCAGCCAAGACTGCCGGCAACACGCCGGCGCAGAGCCCGGGTTTATTTTCCCCACCTTTCTCGCCAAATCGGCCTACAGAAGAAAACGAGGATGGTCAATACAATACTCCACTACTCCATCCTTCCCACATGCAAGCTCCCAAAGAGTAAGCCCTTTCCCATCTAAGTCCTCCCTACCCCCAATTACGGTATGGTTGTTTGTAGAACGGTCACTAACCTGCATCAGAACTCACAAGCTACTGAAAGACATCGATCCAATCTCAGGCAGAAAGCTAGTCAACAACTACGAATTACAGAAAAAGCTTGGTAGCGGTCAACATGGAACTGTCAAGCTAGGAAGAAATCTGGAAACTAATGAGAAAGTCGCTGTTAAGATTGTGCGTCGCTTCTCGAAAAAGGTTCGGCTTGGAAAGACGGGAGACCCGAGTGACATGATTAAGAAAGAAGTCGCCATCCTCAAGAAAGCTCGTCACCCACACGTCGTGAGTTTGCTTGAGGTTATCGACGATGATGAATTTGGCAAAGTCTACCTGGTGCTAGAATTTGTCGAACGGGGAGAGATTGTCTGGCGGAAGCAAACCGACAGAGATGTTGCAATCTTTGAGATGAAGCGTGCCAAGCGAGAAATGGTAGACCAATTCGACGAAGCATACGAAGTTGCTGAGATCGAGCGGTTCAATAGCACGGCTTCTGCAAGGCGATTAGAGAAGGCTCATTTGTTGGCAGAACAAAAGCTACAAGCCGAAAATCTGTTGAAGTCCCAAGCGTCGGCCCTTAAGAAATCAGTTGCAAGCTCAGAATCGTGCTGGAGCCTTGAGTATGCAGGGATCGAGAATGAGGAAGCGTCAGAGGCTGGAAGCCTGCCTGAGATAAGGTCTAGGGAGAGCTTACATTCATCAGCAAGTGATAGCCATTCTCGTGCGGACACTATCGAAGGTTCACCCCAGAGCTCAGTATCACTTGAGCCTAGCACTCCAAGACGACTATTAGACTCCAGCAATACGATAGAGCACCCAATCGTTGCTGATCTAAAGCGGGAGTCGCGCCCTGCATCTCCAACCACCCTTGAAGGGTCAATGTATGGACCTTACACCTCGGATGAACGTTCTTCAAACGTCGCCTTAAGGTCTACCCTCGATCAGATCATGGCCCAACAGAATATGTGGACAGAGGAAGAGGAAGAGTTCATGTACGTGCCATGCTTGACGATATCACAAGCTCTCGACGCCTTCCGTGACACTGTTCTGGGCCTGGAATATTTGCACTATCAAGGCATTATCCATCGCGATATCAAGCCAGCCAACTTGCTTTGGACCAAAGATCGCCGGGTTAAGATCTCCGACTTTGGCGTTTCCTACCTTGGCAAGCCGATCAGAGAGGATGACAATAAGGAAGAAATACCCGAAGCTGATGCTGCAGATCTTGATGAAGCTCTTGAGCTGGCCAAGACTGTAGGCACTCCTGCTTTCTACGCTCCAGAATTATGCGACCCTCAATTATTCGACTTTGGAAGAAATCCTGGGCGACCACAAATTACCGGCCAGATCGATGTATGGGCACTCGGCGTGACACTTTACGGAATGATCTTCGGGCGCTTGCCATTTTTTGATGTCAATGAGTTTGCCATGTATGAAAGGATTGCCCGGCAAGAAGTTTTCATCCCACGCATGCGCCTCAAGGGAGTTGAGGTACCTGATCCAGACTCTGGAGATGGTGCAGCAAACCCTCCGATGAATAGCAACAAGAGAGACGATCATAGGGTCGAGTATGAAGAGGTTGACGACGATTTGCGTGATCTTTTGAAACGTCTGCTTCACAAACACCCACTAAAGCGCATCAGTCTAAAGGAAGTGAAGCATCATCCATGGGTTCTCCGTGGCATCAAAGATCCCAGCGCCTGGATCGACGAGACAGACCCATCCGTGCAAAGCCAAGGAAGGAAAATCGAAGTCTCCACCCAAGATGTTCAAGACGCTGTTATTGGGCTCACGATTGTAGATCGCATCAAATCCGGCATTCGAAGGCTCGGCTCTGTGGTTCGCGGCCGAGAAAGAGATTCTCGTAAAAGGAGCAACAGTAGTAGTACTAAGGCTCTTGACCAACCAATTTTAGTACACACACCTCAGCCGAGTCTATTTCACCGGGATTGGAGGAGGCAAAGTCTCAGGGGCGATGAGCAAATCACCTCCGCGTTGCGCGCATCAAGAGAGGGCCCTGAGCATCCTCTATCACGGAGTGTTGCTGCCAGCCCTGAGCCTAAGCCGGGTACCGATTATTTTGATGGGAGTATTCCAACTTTACCCGATGCGACATCCCCACGGCCAACTCTAGGTGAGCGATTGCTATCAACCGCCGAGTCGACGAAGACAATTCGAGCCACTGTACCTCCCACTGTGCGGCAAGACCTGGCGCTATCCGATGAAAGCTTTTCGCCAACGACCCATGTCGTCGACACAGGCTCGTCATCTAGTCTTGGTGGTATCTTTAGCGGGGCAGGACGCAGTTTCGTCAATAGCATGCGAAGCAGAGAGCGAGGCCCCGAGAGCCACAGCCCTTCCCAATCGAGCCGCTCATCATCGATGGATCCTACTTCTAATGCTATTGATGATCCTCATGCTTCACCCAGCATCGCCTACTCCTCCGCCGTCGCAGCAGGTCATGTCGATCAGCCGCCTGTTCTCCACGAAGACGTATTGCTAGACCACTCCGTACCTGTGGAACGAACCAACTCACCTATCCTGTATCGCTTCCCTAGTGAATCCTCGGCGGAGGCTTTTCAGCAGGCCCAAGATATGAACCACCGGCGTGAGACCCTCGCACATAATCACACAACATCCATCCACCGCCGTACAGTCTCCTCGGCTGCTGCCATCGCCTGCCCTCCTTCACCAGACGACAACATCTTTGACGTACGTCGAAATTCCGTGCCGCCTAATGACGAGGCTCCACCCTTTAGCATCTCATCCTCCTCCGATCACCTACCTTCTGGCCTTAGCGAATCTACCTCGCACCCCAGCATACCTTCGGTCATCAGCGGTGCCTCGTCTCTTTCTGCTACCATAGAGCCTGAAGATTACTTGGCTCCAATCAAAGAATACTCTCCGCCAACCATGCTGCCTAGTCGTGCATTTTCCGGACGCCAGAGGGCCAAATCTAGTGACCAATCAATATATCATACAATGACTGAAATAAAGCAACCTCTAATCGATGATGACGAGGCAGGGTGGAACGGTGACGGCGAACAAGAATCGGACAGCGAGGACGAAGGCTTGGAGATGGGTGGCCAAAGGAAAGCCAAGCTGAAATAGGTCTTCCTACTCTTACGACTACAACCTCTAATATGACTACGATTACACGAAGAGACGATCTAGTGGAGCTCCGGGGACCGAAGATCCACAATCAGCAGAATTGACTATTCGATTCTCTATCGCTACCATGCAATACCTCAGCTCCATAACACTTTGGCCTCGCATTACCGCCGTCCGTTTTCGGCAACCAGCTCCTACATAAGAGAAGGAATAGGGAAACTTTGTGGACCGGTTTCTAATATTGCGCGCCATAGACTTTCTTTCTTTTCTTGTCCCTCTCCTCTATTACGATCCACCTATCCCCGCTATTCTCAGCATTAGGGATTGGATCAAGCGGCGTTCACGGCATCAATCTTTTCGCATTGTTGAGAGGAATCCTCCACTCAAGAAGTCTCATTTGGGAACACAAAACAGGTCCACAAAAATACTCGGTGGCTCATTTGTATCAAAAATCATTGGTTTTTCCTCGTCTGGAAGCGCGGCGTAGGGGCTTTTGCTGGCTAGGATTGCATTTGGGCGGAATATGTCGTTGTTTTGGTAACCGAGGTAGATGGAGATGAGAATGTGATGGATGGGCCTTGATTTGTAGCTTTTGAGGCTTCTTCTTTCCTGGCATGGTGTGTAAAGGGTTGTATAATTTCCAGTCGCCGCACGAGTGGTTTGAGACATCTTGGCGGTTATAATTTGTGCCGTTGTGCGCATTGAGGATGACGATGAGGGCTTATACTAGGGGATCGTTGTATGTGTTCCTAATAAGAACGACCTTTCTCCAATCTACTCTTTTGTGAATGCAATGAAAGTGAACAGCGAAGAAAGGGGGAAAGAAGGGTTGTATAGAAGCGTGAGTGCGGCAGGTGAGAATGGTCGAGCGAGGAGAGAGGGAGAAGGTAGGGGCAAGTATGAGTAGGAAAGGAAAGAATGGGATCGGGAAGGAGGTGAGTACTGGGTGCGAGACTCTTTACTCCTCTCCTCTCCTCTCTCCTCCCTGACTTCCCCACCACCACCACCTCCCCTCTTTAAACCATTCAAACATATGAACCCAGCCACATTTCACATTCCTGCCCCCAATCTATCCCTCTTCTCTCTTCACTCCTCATCCCCCCCCCCTTCTCCAGACCGCCGCACTATACACACAACAACAACAACAACAACAACAACATCTTAACAAAAAACCTTATTCAAACGTCGCAACCTTACGCGTTGCGACAATCAAACTTGCGACTCGAATAAGTTGCATAAACTGAGAACGATGACGAAAAGAAGAGAATGAACTGAGTTGAGTAGGTAGCTAAGCTACAATAAAAACACAACCACATACAATCACATACACCACATACATCACATACACATACATACACCACATACATACATCACATACAAACATCGCACCCGCTCAAAGTACCTTACCGTATGCAAACATCCTTAGCCATCTAGCAAAAAGAACGAAAAACGTGAGCGTGATTGATTTATTTAATTTGATTTAAATTCATACACCCTTGTGACATCGGTTTAGGTTCGACCCATGGGGGAAACTATGCTATCTATATGAACGGACAAAACCCTCTGGGGAATAAAACCGCTCGCCGACTATACGGCGACTTCGACGTCGTCGAGACAGTGAGTTTTGAGGCTATGTATCATGTTTGAACCTATAGCTTCTATCCAGCGCGTGACGCTCTAGTAAACCCTTGGTGAGAGTGTCTGTGCTGTTTGATTATGCCGCATCGTCCTTGCTCTGCTCTTCATAGATGATATTCTTTACAAACGATGTCTCGATCCGATTCTCGGTTCGAAGACGAAGACGTTTTCTTTGCATCCGTGATGCTCGTGATTGTAGCCGATAGCTGCGTTCTCTCGCTCAATGATTGTCATTCATTGAGCAGAGAAATATATGATGAAAGAGAGACGCACACGATGAAAAGATAGAATGTGATTGTACTGAATAATTCTTTTCTTCTCTTGATTTGACTTGTGTCACATAGACGTTGAATGAATTGTTAGTATAGGCGTGCAATCGCAATCGTTAGATGATTTGATTCTGATCAATAGAGAAGAATGCGTTCTGATCGTTCTTCTGCGCTCTCAATTTTTCACGTAGATAGATATATGACTTGACGTCAAGTAAAGAAGATGAGTTCAAGCTCTTTCAGTATATCAGCGTGATCGACAAGTCACTACTTCTTCGAGCACTGTAATCATGATTCTCAGACTGAGATCAACTATTCTATCTGATATCTTTTCATCAATTACTCGACGACACTGTCGATGTGATGAAGACGTTTCAGTATATCGACGCGATCGACGAGTTGCAAATTCTTCGATCACTTGTAGTCACGACTCTCATACTGAGATCGACTTTTTCACTAGATATCTTTTCATCTCTTACTGACATCGACATGTCATTAATTTTCTTCGTAGATCGATTGTGACTGTTAGAAGAGATGCTGTCGCGTAGATGAAAACTCTGCACGATCAACTTTTCTGCTCACGCAACGTTCTAACATCGTTCGAATTGCGTCGAATTGAGATCTCTTGACTCTTCTGACTTCTATTCGAACACAGAATAGAATCAAAAGGTTCGTAGCCGACATCACGTACAGGTGAATCTCGTTGCCAGCCGTGTGCGTGATTGGCAAAGGTATTTATATATAAAAAAAAAAAAAAAAAAAAAAAAAGGAAGCGACATACAGCAGTATATACAAACCCCCATCACCATTAAAAAAAAAAAAACCTACAGTAATCGATCGATCGCTCGCGACATCCAGAAGCGCTCAGAAGCAAGCCCATCTCAACTTTTCGGGCGGCAAGTAGCATTTTGTGAAAGGCCAGTCTAGCTAAGGTGTGTAACCGAATTTGGGGGAAACGTGATCGCGTATGGGTCCGCCAGGAGCTACGTATGTATGTAGAAGAAACGGAAAAAGATAAGTAACAAGAGGGGAAAGTGAGGAACATGGTAGGGAGAGGAAAAAAGCAGCAGTGGTATATCGCCTCTAAGCACAAAAGTTCATCCAGCATCCAGCACAACAAGCCCTCTAAAAAGGCACAAGCACAAGCACAAACAGCCCCTTCACCTCCCCTCATAATCACTCGCCCACTCATACCCCCCTCCACCAGTAAACCCCCCACCACCATTCCCATTCCCATTCCCATTGCCACCGCCATTCCCACTCCCATACCCCATCTCCTCCCCCTCATCCTCCAACCACTCCCCACCACTACTCGCATCAAAACTACTCCGCCCACTCACATCACCCTCATCCGGTCCCGCTTGCCCCAGCTGATCCCACTGCAGGCCTTGCAGTGCCGGATACTGCACCAGCAGCGCAGCCGGTAAAGTGAAGCCACCATTCATGTTTTGAGAAGGCGGTGGGGCCGGCATCAACCCGCCTTGCTGCATGGTGTGGTTCTGGTTCTGCGCCATCATGTGTTCGTCGTACAGGCGCTGGCGCTCCATGGCTTCTTCGTCGAGGAGGGGTTTGATGCAGATCCGCCCGGCTTCGCTGCGGAAATGTCTCCCCAGAGCGTCAGCGCGTGCGAATCGCCGCCCGCAGCCCCAGTTCCCTCCTGCGCCTAGTTCGCCGCGGCAGACGAATTTCTTCTCGCCGGTGTGGAGGCCCTCGTGGCGTTTGCGGTCGTGTTGACGGGCAAAGGCTTTGCCGCAAACCGTGCAGACAAAGGGGCGCTCGTCAGTATGCGTTCTCAGATGGGAGCGGAGGTTGTAGGCTCTTGTGAAGCGTTTGGGGCAGAGTGTGCACTGAAAATTTGCAGGATGTTTTATACGGCGGTCAGGGCCAGCAGTGGGGGGCCGATTGGGATCGGCGAGTTCGAGGATGTAATCGCGGTTGGGGATTGAGGAGGTGGAAGAGCGACGGAGGCCGGCTCGGGAGGCGGGAGAGGGGTCGCGCGAGCCCGAGGGAGAGACGCTAGTGGAGAAGGAGGCTTCGAAGGGGGAGAGGGAGCGGTTGCGGTTGCCTAGGTCGTTGGAACATAGAGTAGAGGAAGGCGTTCCCGGGCGGGGGAGGTAGGTCTCGGATTTTGCGCGCATACGTCCTCGGCGGCCTGTTGTTATGTCAGCATTGTTGGCACCTCGAATGTAGGGGGCCTTGCCTCCTTCGGGAGGACTTAAGGCGTCCAGGTCGTTCTCGAGCCGATGCGGCTCAAAAAGGGTTTGTTTTGATGGCGGCGCCAACTCGACATTGATTTCTGGTGGTGCCATTGAGGCAGCTTGGCCCATATCTCCCGAACCTAGCCTCGAATGATTATATTGGTCTTCAGCCTGGCTAGTGTAGATCTCCGGTCCGGGACCGCCGCCGAAGTTATTTTGCGCCAGCATAAAATTGTCTTGAGAAAACCCAAAACCTGGATGGGGAGACATTCGAGGCGACACGAACGGGCTATGCGCGGGACTGATGCGTTGTTGCTGGTTTTGTTGTCCGTCCGCAAGACTGAATTGTTCGATGCCAAGTGCATCCGGGTATAAGTGATCTTGTTGTGCGTTCAACATCGGCGATGGAGTCCCATCGTAGCTATCGAAGCTCTCTTGGGTGGGAAGGAAAGGCGAAGGTGCGACAGAGGATGAAACATCAGAATGTTCCGAAGGCTCCCTTCGATGTGTTTGGAATTGTGCGCCAAGCACATTCGCCCAGTCCGCTCCTTGCTGCCCATGCACGAACTGTGCGCTGGACGGATCTAGGGAAGTTTGTCTTGAGTGATTCGGGGAGTAATGGTGATTCTGATCCAGTGCTAGCGACACTGGTCCAGGAGGGGAGTTTGGGTCTGACGACATCATGTTGGGAGGAGTGGGCATGAGATTCTGTGGTGAAGACATGTTACTCATCAAATCAGCTGGATTAATGGATACCTGCTGCTGTTGTATGCCTGCTTGGAACTGAGGTTCTAACGGGAAGTCGTTCTCAAGAAGCTGTGCTTGTTTTTTCTGCTGATGGTCAAAGTCCTCGAACGTTGTGGCTGTAGCCGCCGCACTCAATGGAATGGATGAATATTGGTCTCCGGACTGATGGATGTTCAACTGCGACGACCTCGATTGGACGCTCGAACTCAAGCCATCTTGATGGTATTTCTGTCCAAAGTCTGGATCTGCAAAGTCGTTACTGGGCAACACGTGATGTTGAAACTGCGGTGGTTGTGGAGATCCTTGGTAGAATGATTGAGGTACTAGATTGAACTCTGGTTCTGGCCCAGTAGTGGTAGTTATGTTCGAATTGAACGGTCCGGTATTGAAGGTTGTGTTGTTTATGGATGGGTCGAGATCAAGGTGTGTCGTGTAGTCGTGATAGTGTTGTGGGGAAGGTGAGTGCCTTATATGGTTGGGCTGATGACCGGCCGACGACGACCTTCCACGGTACTGTTGCCCTTCCATGGTGACGATGTTAATTCTTTTCTTAGACCAGTGAGGCAACAACTGTGGCCTGACGTTTCGATAGCTTGTTGAAACAAACCGCAAGCTATGGTAACGCGATCAGACTATGAGTTTACTACCTTGTGGTCCAGTGAGGTTAGGTCGGGAAGAGGGCAGTGTCGATGTAGATCTTAGAATCGGTAAGACTAGTCGAGCAATGCCTCCAAGATCAGCCTAGGGACGAATAGCCGGTAATCGATACTTCAGCGTCTGTTTCAGCGTGTAATACCGGGACGGGGCGAAATGGCAAGTCGTACCGCTGTATCGATAAAGTTGAGGACGAATGTCTGCCGTGGTGTGTACACTATCAACGGCCTGACTGATATCTTCGGGGTGCGACTGGGTGCAACGATTCGCTGATCCACCAGACTCCAGTCCCCTTTGGCTTGACTCGCAAGCTTTGTCCAGCTAACAACGGTTGTAAGTATGGAGCTCTTACTGAAGCTGACGATGAAAGTGAGCACAGTGTAAGCATCGAAGGCTGAGGCGAGAGACTGTTTCAACCGTAGACTTGGTGAAGAGCAATGTCGGCTCTCGTAGTTTGCTGGCCACTAATTGCAGAGAGTCAGTATAGGAACGTTTCAAATGATGTGTTGGACGAGGCCCAAGCCTTGGGGCTGCGCACATTATATGGAGTATCAAAAAGTGCGCGGCACCCAGGGTTCTTGAACGACACTCAAGGCGAGCTGGAGGTACCAGGTGTCGCAAGGGATTGTTGGTCGCTGGCGCCAAAGCGCGTGCTTGCAGAGACGGTCAATGGAGGATGTCTGGGTAGGTGGTAACTGAAAGAGTATGATATAGGAAGCATTCAAGTGGTGGGCGATAGTTGTTCAAGTAGTGGAAGGAATATGGCCAAAGATAGCGCATAGTGCAGTAGAACGTTCACCACCTCCATGTCACTGTCACCCGGCGTCTAATTTATCCGCTAAGATAGGTACAGTAGTGGGGGGGGGTTTGCCCGATAACTCCAAGGTACCTACTGTAGACTCTATGGGCGAGAGAGACAGAGAGTCTACTGCTACAACCACCAAACAGTCAATATTGATGAGGTACGGTAGGTGCGGCAAGGTAAGTGATGACTGAGACGGTGCGACTGCTGTTTAGGTCGTCACCGGGGGCTAAGTCGCTTCAAGCTGAGACTCAGCCTCGTTCGCGATCACTTCCACGAACGTTTCACTACACCATTCTAGACTAGTTCTGGAGGCTTGAAGCCTTGCACAGCCCACCCACCAGGCAGACTGGTATCGTTTGACCTCATCAGTTAATGACAAAGACAAGCGAATGGGTCATGATACACTTGGACGAATGGAGAAGGAGAGTCAATCATTGTTGACGATAAAAGCAAGTCTGCAAAATCAAATATCGCTCAAACGCTGGAACAGATCCCACCCGATGGACGCAGTATATCCCAAACCTTCCCAACCTTCCAAACCTTCCCGATATATTCAGACCTTGAAAAGTAGATCTTCAAGTATACGCCCTCAAATCTCTGCTTCTCGGTTCCAAAAACAACACATTGTCTTACCCTTTCTCCTCCTCCTTCTCCTTCTCCTTCTCCTTTCCTTCCGCTTCACCTCCCTTTGGCCTCTCTTTTTCTTTGATGCTCAAAGTGCTCTCCCCATCTCCGTCTGGCCCTGCATTAACCACCCGCAGCTTCTCCCGCGGCACGGTGAACATGACTTGAACCACTCTCTTTTCTACCGCGGATTCCACGTCCCATTCTTCATCGTCTCTTCCGATTTGCCTTGGCTCTGTCCCATGGTTTCCACCCTCGACATCCCAGTCTTTGGCGCCTTGTCGTTTTTGCCACAGCATTGCACCAGCACTGGCTGCACGTCTAGGAATTCCAGCTTCTGTGTATTGATACTTGGTTGGTGACGATGACATACTGTTGTTTCGGTTTTCGGGAGATGCTGATGTGCTCCGATCAGTTCCAGTAAAGGCACGGCGCATACTACCCATCCATCCCCTCGCTCGACTGTAAGATTTGGTGGGTGATGATTCTTCTTGGTCAGCGTATCCTCCAAGGAGGGCCTCGCCTTCCAACTGAAGCTGAGGGAACGAAGTAGGTGCGGTCGTAAAGGTGTCAGAAGTATTCGAACGCAGCGGATTTGGACGTATGGTAAGAGATTGGGAGCGGCGATGGCTGGGATGACGTTCGGGAGTGATTTTCTGCCCACCCGGCACGCCCAAGTGAGTAGAGGTAGCAGCTGTACTGCCGACCGTGGTGGTAGCCGTAGAGAAGGGGTTGGTGGTGAATAGTGCGGCGGAACGCTGTGACATACTCCTGCTGATAGCTCCGACTGACCGTTGTACAGAATACGCAGACAATGCTGATCTCGTAGATTGTTCACTGAGAGTAGAAGACGTACGATCAGTCTTGTCTGGAGAAATACGACCTGCCCGTTGTTGCATGAGCGCATCTGCTGCGGCCCAGTCGCTGACCCAGTTTTGAACTTCAAGGGCTCTCTCCAGAGCAGGAGTCTCTGGAGACGGTGTTCTCGAGGAATCACGGAAAGGATCGAAGTTTGGTGCCGACTCGAGAATGTTGCCGCCCATCTTCTGAGCCGTTTGGGCATCTGCTGGGGGTGTCCTATCTTCATATTCGTCCCGCTCATCAATCGGATGAATGTTGCCAGAAACACGGCTCTGTCGCCCATCATCGTAATAAGGTGCAGGTTGATACGCTCCTCGAGAGTGAAGCGACCTACGAAGACCTCGTGTCGGACTTGGAACTTCGAAAAGTAAGCCTGTCCTTTCAGCACCTGGATTACCACCCCAGGGATATGCGTCTCTGGATACTCGGTTGCCGTCTCCCTTCCATTTGGCGTTCATTGTCATTTCACTCTCTTGTCCATCAATACCTCCCTGGCTAAGTGCTCGCCGTCCACCAGTGGCTAAATTTCGTAGCTCTTCTTCGCGGGCTTCTCTTCGACGCTTGAGTCGACGGCTATACCAAAAGTAGACAATTATTATTCCAATAACGGCCAACAGTCCGAACGTCAGGCCAGCTCCCAAACCTACCCTGCCTGATGGAGTTATGGAGCCCGAATCAGCGTTAGATGGAGTAATGTGCTGAGACACACGTGGATGAGTGTAGCTAGAGATCCATGAGGTTGAAGTCGTGTTGAAGAAATAGGTTTGGGTGCTCTGAGAAATGTCTCTTTTCCTCGCTTTGGAATTTCCGGATACCGGAATTGTATAACCACCAACAATCATCATCACAGCCCCAGGAAGCATCACGGCACCGTGACCAAAAAGCCCCAGCCCTTTCGCAGGACCCGGCCCTGACTGGGTTGGAACACTCCATTGCCAATCACTGCTCCCACCATAACCCGCACCGAGCTGAAGAACCGCCAATTGAGGGTTTGCTAGCGTATGAACATCTCCGACCCATCCGCCAAAGATTATCATTTGTCTTCCGTCTGGCGTAAGCACGGCGGTATGCCCAGACCTGGAATCTACTGCAGTGTTTCTTGCGGAAAGATCCGTTTTGGGAGCTGCGGCAGGCGGATTGACGGGCAAGAAGCTCCAGCTCTGTTCTGGCAAGGAGAAGAGAGCAACTTGAGACATGTTTATAAACGCTTGTTGTGTGTGGCCCCCTATTAATACAAAGTTTTGGCTCTTGTGCTGGGTTTGACTGCCATCGGATGACTGAGAAAAGGTAGGCTCTAGGGCAGTCATGCTAAAGCCAGCTTCTGCAACTGGTGGTCCTCTGCTTGGTGATACGCCCAGTGTGTATGCCATAGACGAAAGTGAAGAAGATGTCGCTGATTCGAGGGCCAACATGACATTAGAATAGTTAGCTGATTGGGTCCAGCCATCTGCCGACACAGAAGTTGTGTTTGGGCACATTCCGCCAAAAGTATAGAATTCTGAGCCGGTATTGTTTGAGCTAGAGAAAGCAATGGCGGAAGCGAGATAATTTGCGCCATGTTGACTTCTGTTTCCAACTACTGCATCCAGGGACAGATTCGCCTTAGCCCACGTTCCCTGGAGATCTGAAGATTGGTTCACTGGCGTTAGGACCCAGAGGGAGGAGCCAGCTGCTTCACTACAATCTCCCGTATATACCAGTATTCGCCCTTGCTCGTCCATTGCCGGCGTGTAGGCTTCATTCTGACTATTCGTTATGAACGGCGGAGACCTCGAAATAGTGATAAAGGGAAGACTCGTCGCGCTGAGCGTCCTGCTCGCATTCAAACCCAACAATTGAGAGTTGGATGATGTGGTAGAGGGCTGGAAAACATAGACCAAGTCATTGTAGATCGGCGACAACATAGCCTTTGTAGGAATGTAGGGCAGTGTGGCCATCGCGGGAAGGACAAGAAATGCCAACAGTCCAACTGGTAGACCAAATAGCCTAGCTGTCATCGTACCGACGTGCAAAATCTGACACCGGCAGCGTCGGCTGCCAACAGCGCAGATCACCTTGTCATGCTTGAATCAGTAGAGGACACTCGAAGTAACACCGAGGAACTGCATGACCAGCTGCCAGCAGGTAAGTATAAAGAGCCTAGGAACCTCAGTCAGCGGCACAGAGCGCTCTGAAAGCAAAAGTGCAAATGGTTCTTGCAGAGCTTCGGACCGCAAAGTGGGGGGAAACAAGGACAATGTTAAGGGCCACGAGCAGGTCAGATTGTAAACACGCAGGGCTTTAACCACAAGGATTGCGAGTGGGGGGACTAGAACTAATTGCTGTAGAGACCCCGGGCGAGCGTTCCAGATCGTTGAGATCGGAAGCTTTGCTAGGTTTGCATATGCAAGTCACCACGCGGACTGGAACCACATCTAAAGGTAGCGATTCGTTGGAATTCCGCGCGCTTTGAGACGTAAACATTGCGTTGCCCTGGTTGCAGCCGGCGGGGCTGCTCGGGAGCCAATATGTACGAGATAGTAGATTACATAGAACTACTGCCCTAGCGTTAGCGAACGCGATAACGCTACTGTACCTACTCTATGTACTCGTAGCAGAAGCCCTAAGCTGTACAGTATATATTATGTATCCGAACTTTCTTGACTGGCACTCGTGGCACTCGCTGTTTGGTAACAAGATTAATGCAAGGATACCTAGTATCCTGGCATTTATGTGTAGATTATGTTGCAAGCCATGAAACCTAGATTAGGTCAGTTTACAGACTCCTATCGCCGTTAGGTGCATGATCAACCTAATGTCCTCCATTTGAGCAATGTTTGATTTTGACTACTAGGATGCTCTGCAGGCTCTCCTTCCCCCAAGGCCTCAGTTGAGACATATATGAGATATTTAATGGGGGCATCTGAATGTAGCAAGGCTTTTCTCTCCGACTGTAATACTAGTGGGTAGGTTTGATAGAGAGGATTTAGCTAGTGAATCCGTCCCCCAACGCGTGGTGGAGTATTCTCTTTCTATGTAAGCCAAACCAAACGCCTGGAGATACCACACAAAGTCGTCGTCGTGATGCAACCATCGTGAAATGCCCTCAAGATTGGCCTTGAGCCCTCTGAGACTCCACCTCTCTCATTACCATCTCTTTTACTTCCTTGCTCGTGCCTTGCGGAAGCGCGTAATCAAGGATGAAGTTTCTCGAACGCGGTTGTTCCAACTGCAACACTCGCTTTGAGTACTCTTTCAAGTGCGCTCGCGCATCGCCACTGTTTACATTACTCCAACGACTCTCATCGGTACCATACGCAGCTACGGTCTCCCGTAGGTGCACCAGACCTTGCCCAGCCAGCCATCGCTGGTTACGCTCGTCATCATACACCTCGTCATCCTGCGCAGACTCGAACGCCGCACCATTCTCATCCTCGCCATTTCTTTCACCTGATGGGTCAGGTAGCGGAAATAAGCCGGGAACCCCGTTTGCACGCACTTCTGCTCGGAGACCTAGTAGCATCTCCTCCGGTATTTGAAGGTCTCCGTCGGCATCGTTCGGCCTCGGCCCCTGCCGTGTCTGTGCTTCAAGCGCTTGTTGCTCCTGCTGCTGTCTTCCCAGAACCCGTCGTAGGAGCTCCAGCAGACGGGCTCCACGTTCTGCAACAATCTCTCGAGGAAGCCCTGACTCGGTGGCTGCGTAATTCAGCGTCTCTTGACTAGCTTCTTGACTGGTAGACTCGACAGGGGCTTCGCTTTGGCCAAACCATGGGATTAAACGCGAAAAGAAGCCTTGTAAACCCTGCAGTTCTTGTTCTTCGTCTTGGGCTTCGACAGAACCAGCTACTGCATTTTGTTGGGGGATATTGGGTGGGGGGTCGAGGAAATCTTGAGGGAGGTATCTACGGCGTTCGGGTGGATCGGTGCTATACGATAACAGAACGTCGGGTGGTGGCAGTGGATCTGAAGCTGAGGTCGACATGGTGGTGTAAACCCGAGGGATCAAGCTCATGAGGGCAGGTGTGCCAGATAAGAGAACATGACGAGCTTCATTGAGGCTTATATCTGATATCATGCGGACGCCACGGGAAATTTCTGCTATCTCGGCGACTTCAACAAGGAATGAGATCGTATCTGGACTGTTCCAAAGGTCTTTCGCATAACTGATGTATAAATCGCACTCGAATCTCTCTCGTTCTGAATGTGCTTCTTTCCCCCAGATCGATTTCGGGAGGTGCTCTATGTTCAATTCCCGGAAGAGGCGAGCAAAAATCCAAGGATAAGCATGGATCGCTGCAAGAAGAGAAGCCCGACATGCTTCGACGTACTTGAGCTTATACTCTGCAAGAGCGGAAGAGATCTGAATATTTGGACGATCGTGCCAAACAATATGGTACATTGGACACGCGCGTAGCTTTAGAAAGTGCTTCATTTGCCCGCCCCTGATAGCTAGTTGATCCAAGATCAGTCGGATGCAGTACGGATCCGTCTCTGGCTGGAGGCTCAGCAAGAGCTTTGCCCATTCATATGCTGTCCGCCAAGTGCCTCTCTGACCCAGACTATGGATGTAGCGCCACACAGCGAGCCAGAACTCACGGTTTTCTCGACGACGAAAGTTGAGTCGCGCTTTACCTTCCGAGAGAGCAGTCACAAAGGAAGAGTGGACTGAGCGACCGAAAGAGAACAGGGCACGCTCGAGCAGATCACCCGAGACTGAGTGATCGCCTTGTTGTTTAGCAATTTCCGAGACTTGTAGTAACGTCGAAATATGATACGCTGCGTCTCCTATTAGCGCCAATATAACGTTATGGGTTTGGACAAGATCGTACGATTAAATTGCAGTAATTGAATCATGCGTTGAGGGTCCATAGATTCTACACAAGATTGAAACTGCCTCTGCACGTCTTGGTAACCTGTGTTATGTACAAACCGATACCGAGTAACGCCGTCTTTCAGCTCCTCAACCTCCATGCCAAGGCCGCCACTGGTTGCTTTAGGCCATTCTTCCTTGCCTAACATGAAGACATTCCTTCGTAGAGCCAAGCCTACCAGCCCTTGACCTCGTGATGCTCTGCTGTTTTGAGCAGCTAATGCTCCTCCCAGATCAAGATTCCGTTGCCCCCTGCCATGCCGTCTCCCCGGTCCTCCTGGATTCTCGTCGCTTTCCAGCACTACATTTCCGAAAAGCTTCTTCATCTCGTTCAGAGCATTCAAATGTTTGCTTTCCACCCCTAGTAACCGATACATTTCTTCGTAATCGTCATCTGGCTTTGGTTTTGTGAAAGCGTATGTGCCATCCCTGCCCTTTGTGGATAGAGATTTGAGGGCCAGGTCAATCTCATCCAAATTTGATGTCTTATTTCCGCCTTCTGTTGCTGATTTACCTAGTCCGTTTTGTACCGCTTTCCTTCTTTTATTTTTTTTCTTGCGTGATTTGCCTTTCGACTTAGCGTTACCTGGTGGTGTTGAAACATTTTCATTCTGCTTTGCTTCCGTTGGGAGGTGATCTGTTTCACTTGATTGTGCTGTTTCTGAAATGGCATCTTCAGAGTCGACATCCTCTGTCAGCATGTCAAAAGCATTTGGAGCCTTGGGCTTGACGACCTCTTCTTCTGATGATGACTCTTCGTCTTGCATACTGCCCTTATCTAGCTGTTGTTGTTGCTCCTGCTCTCTCTGCAACTTACGCAAAGCTCTAGAAGACATGGCAGTTTTAAACTATTATCAGTCGCTGCTTTGATATTTGATCGAAAGGTTCGACGCGACAAATCCGTGGTGAGGTAGCTGGTGATAAGAGTGCTCTCTTAGTGAATGAGACCTAAGGTATGACGCTGTTGTACTGTTCGTAATTTAAAGACTGGCGCTAGCTCTAGCCGTTTGCAGATCTGGTGCTCTTTGCACAAGATCTGGCTACGGCAACCTTAAAAGTCAGAACCGTGACTTGGGCAAGCCGCAACTCAAGGCATCGTTTCTTGCTGACTTGGCCCACCTATCTCAATGCGTCGTGCAGCCGTCCAAGCTCTTCGTACTGCTCGGCGTACTCCAGTACGAAGACTACTAAACTCTAGGACTTTCCCGATCTGCTCGAACAAGTATGCGTTAGGCCTTCGTTCTACGTCAGCTACTGCAAAGAGAGATGGCCCATCTCTGGTTTTGGAATCTTCCATGTACTTCAGAAACTTCTCTGTTGCTACTCTAGTCGCTGCTCTTGTTGGGGGTACGTGGTTCTATCAGAGAGAAGCAATATCGGAGCAAGGGGGTCTGGTAAACAGTACAAGTCCTACGTCTGGAGCTTCAAGCCCTGGAACATTTCAGACATCTGCGTTACTGGCGTCGATACCCTCTCAGACCCTTTCTCCACAAGCTTTGTTAAGTAATCCAGTCTCCGAGCCAGCAGCCGAATCCACGAGACGGGCATTAATAGTTGAAGACGACCAATTCTACGTTCGAGACCTTTCAGATGACAGACCCTTATCAAAAGGAAGGGACGACAGCGGTGGCGACCAGCTGGACATGCTGACCCCAGAACAAGCGACACATAAGCTCCGTCGTAACGAAGAATCCTACACTGTCGGTAGAGGCCGAGGCGTAGTCCGCTACGACGTAGTCCAACTTCCAAGCAATAACCCAATCGAAGATGACCACGCCGAAAAAATCGTCGAAGTCCCTCAAACCGTCACACCACCCCAGGAAGGCTCGCCAAGCTCCGACTGGATGTTTTGGGGCGTTTTCGACGGCCATTCCGGCTGGACCACCTCGGCCAAACTTCGCCAGGTTCTCATCTCCTTTGTTGCCCGCGAGCTAAATCAAATTTACAAATCCGCTCTCATCGACCCCAGCCTCACCTTCCCAACGCCCGAAGCCATTGACACTGCCATAAAGCGGGGGTTTCTAAGACTCGATCATGAGATCGTACATGAAAGCGTCGAAAAGGTCACAAAAATGAACTCCAAACCACTTGCCGCTGAGATTCTCGCCCCCGCCCTTTCTGGGTCCTGCGCCCTCCTCTCCTTCTACGATAGCAGATCCAAACTTTTCCGCGTAGCTTGCACAGGCGACTCAAGGGCGGTGCTTGGCCGTAGAGGCACTACAGGAAAGTGGATTGCCACCCCGCTCTCCGAAGATCAAACAGGCGGTACTCCCGCTGAGATGGCTCGCCTTCGCGCAGAACACCCTGGCGAACAGAACGTAGTAAGAAACGGCCGTATACTAGGCGGGCTAGAACCCAGCCGTGCCTTTGGTGACTCCTTCTACAAGTGGAGCCAGGACGTGCAATTACATATGAAGAAGAGTTTCTTTGGCAGAAACCCTTCCCCACTCCTTAAAACCCCACCCTACGTGACCGCAGAGCCCGTCATCACGACCACGAAAATGCAACCCGAGAAAGGCGATTTCGTCGTCCTAGCCACCGACGGCCTATGGGAGATGCTCACCAACGAAGAAGTGGTCGGGCTTGTCGGCCAATGGCTCGAATCCCATCCCCTTCCCCACCAAAACGCCTCCTCCAGCAGCAGCTCGTGGTCTCAGTCCTGGTTCGGCGGTAAATCCCAAACCGCGCTCCCTGTAGAGAAACCCCTGCTTGGTACTGGCGAGAGAAGTGAGGGACAACGGCAGCCGCTAAGGCAGGAGCAGTGGCAGATTAAGAGCAGCGATGAAAGGTTTGTGGTGGAGGACAAGAACGCTGCAACTCATCTTGTGCGGAATGCGTTGGGCGGGAGGAATCGCGATATAGTGTGTGCGTTGCTGACCCTGCCGAGTCCATATTCGAGGAGGTATAGGTACGTTTGGGATTCTGATTTGTGTAGGTATGCTTTTGATCGTTAGGATGCTGATGTCGTATACAGGGACGATCTTACGGTTGAAGTAATTTTCTTTGGGGAAGAGGAGGGGAGGGGAGACGTAGTGCTCAATGCTGAAGCTAGCGCGCAGATGAAGGCGAGGTTATGAGGATAGAATCTTATTTTGGAGGGGGGTTTGGCATACTCGAAAGTAGAAGGAATGGGTGTTTTGGGAGCAGCGTTATGAATTGAGCATCATATACCCCTTGAGGTTGTATTAGATTACGAAGGCGGGCTTTGGAACTTATGGTGAGGTAGCAATGCAGCGCTTTGATGTCCATAGCCTAATTCCCTAGACCGGGGAATTACTGATAATATATACAAATATATGTGCGCAGCGCAGGCCTAGCAGGCGCATCGTAGCCTGCAACCCTGTGTTCCTACTACTGACTTAAGGGAGCTTCTTAACGAAGGAGCAGACCTCGACGCAGCGCACTAGTCGTTTGTGGATGGCTTCGAGCCAGGTATGGAGCTGCCCTTCGAGATCCTGATACCGGTTAAGGACCTCCGTAATCCAAAGTAATAGCTCCTAACATGGCATTGCTGCGTCTTACAACAACGATGCCAGACCCCGTCTCCCACTCGACAAATCGCCATCTTACATACAGGCGCGGAGTAGAGTCAGTTACGTCGACTGCGCTGCTCGCTAATGCCCTATGGAGAAACAGCCATGCATCCGCGTGTTGCTCGCTTGTCCTGGTAATTAGGGAGAGCGGCGGTTGGTTGCCACTTTGGTGAGCTTCCATGCGGGCGATATGCTGCGGAGTATATCAGGAAGCGTTTGAAATTTGTTGGGCCACCCTTAGATGAGACCAATGCAAGGATTATAGGTAATTATTTCTCAGGATAATCTTTAGCAGCATTAGCGGCCAACCAAGTTGATGTAACGCAGCATAGATTTGGGGAATGATGTTCAAGGCGAGAAACATCTCGGAACCTTTGAAATTATTTTGAATCTCTCCGAAAATCTGATGATTGACGATTCGTAGCTGTGAGATGTGTTTGCGAAGGATTAAGCATTCCCTCCACGTCTTCATGGCTTCGGATTAAGATCTGCGAAATCCTGCGACTGTCGAGGCTTGCATGGTGTAACGGCCTTTGGATGTGGCATATACCATTCGAGAAACGCATTCTGGCCCAATGCACAAAGCGAGCTTGAAATCCAGTAAACAAGCATGGCACTCGGGACTTGCAGGGTAAGAGGCCCAATTGCAAGGGCCAAGATCCTAAGGATATTGCGAATCCGTCTTTGACCTTTTGTAGGGGTTGATGATGACTTACGGGCTACCATTTCGTGGAAGGCGATATTGGAAAAGAGAACCCCAGAGAGCATAAAAGGTAGAATCAGGTGCGGATCTGGGACAAGCAGGTCCGGGAACCACAGCGCACCTTCGTTGGCAAAGGACTGCTGAACAGAGAGTAACGTACTCTCTGTTCCATCTTCGACAGCCCCATCTAGGACTACGTCTTCAGTCCCCTTGAAGCGTTTCGTAAGTAGACCTAGCAGCCCTTCGCCGACACCAGACATTTTCCGGATGGTTTCGATTACAATCAGGAAAATGGGTAATTGAAGCCAATTCAGTAAGACTTTCCAGAATTGGACGCCTCGCGCTTTGACAATCTCTTGCCACTTCTCATTGTAGTGTTTAGTGACCATCTCCTGGCAGGCCACCGGCCCCAACGCAGCATGGTCTTTCATGACTTTTCGGCGAAACACATGCTGCCATGCCTGCATAAGAGGCCTCAATGCAGACCTTTGTAGCGTTATGCTGTGACTGTACGTTGTAAGGGGTCCTATGATGGTGACTCTAAGTAATAATGCCGTTAATGGCAACGTAGCGGCCCATGGTAATCCCGTGGCGCTGTGGATCCCTGTAATGAGAGCGTGAGTCCCGGTCAAGCATGATTCCAGGAATGGGCGTTGGGAGGACGCATGGAATCTGCGACGTGGCACAAATGCTCTTGGATTGATTGAATGGATGTGATGTGGAGACCCGGAAAGCCTTAGCTTCAAGGTGGCCGTTACAAGACGATCAGGAGCCATTGCCGATCTTTAGATGGAAGCATCCAGATAGTTTTGCACGTCTGGATAATCACGTATGCTGCCACGTAGCAGGTCTACTTCATTCACCAGAACAAGTCGTCCTGTGGGCCTGAGGTGGCCAATATAGATTGCAACGTGTTTCGGGTTACACGACTGTTGATTTAGCGCCACAGGAACGTGGGCTTAACCGCGTTGTCAATGTAATTGTCAACAGCATCGACATTCGTAGTTGCTTTATAGATGAGGCCTCAAGACTGAAATGGGCTTTCTTTTGCGGCTTCTGTATTTGGGCTTCATCAACACGCTTCTTGCGTCGATCTCAACGTTCTTCCTATGCAAATGGTTGGTTGGCTGGCACCTACAGCGAAGTACTGCGGCACGCAGGGAACTGATCTTGGCGCGTATCGGGGTTGAAGAACAAGACTACCATTCCAAAATTCGCCATTCACCAAAGTCTGATGATGGAGACTGGGAAAAGGTTGAAAGCTATGCTTCTGGATCTGCTCCTGACGGAGGAAAATTACAAGAGAATTGGAAGGGGGTTGTAGGGTTTTTCCATCCCTTCTGGTAAGCACTTGGAATCTAAAACCTTGGAAGTGTCAATGAGCCTTGTTGATTATGAAAAAGCAATGCTGGCGGCGGCGGTGAGCGGGTCCTTTGGGCGGCCATCAAGGCTACACAGAAGCGTTGGCCCAAAGCTGTCTGTGTCGTGTATACTGGTGACAATGATGCTACTAAGACCGCAATTTTGGAACGGGTTAAGGTGATTTTCGCTAGAGACAATACAACGTACGGACAGAGAGGCTAACAACTATCCAGAACAACTTCAATATTCATCTATATCCTCCGACCGTTGTTTTTCTCTATCTACAGACTCGCTATTGCGTTCTCCCTTCTACTTATCCCCATTTTACTCTTCTTGGCCAAAGTCTTGGATCTCTAGTACTTGCCTACGAAGCATTCAGTCTGCTTGTGCCTGATATTTTCATCGATACTATGGGCTACTCCTTCACCTTGGCTTTATGCAAGTTCTTCTTCCCCAAGATACCCACTGGAGCTTATGTTCATTACCCGACGATTTCGACCGATATGCTAGATTCTCTTGACGCTGATACGGACAAGGGACTCAACACAGGGGCAGGAAAAGGGTTCAGAGGCACTGTGAAAAGAAATTATTGGAAGCTGTTCGCTTGGATGTATTCGTGGATTGGAGGCAACATAGACGTTGTAATGACCAACTCTTCCTGGACACAAGCACATATTCAATCACTATGGGGACCAAATCGAAGGAAACGGCAGAAATCTTCCGACGTAGAAGTGGTTTATCCTCCATGCGCTGTTGAGGAGATCGAGCAAGCAGTCCAAGTTACTAAAGCGAGCGAAGCTCAGAGAAAGCGAACCTTGGTATATATTGCTCAATTTCGACCTGAGAAGAAGCATGAGAAGGTCATCAATGCTTTCTCGAAGATGCTTCGTTCCCGATCAGCAGAAGCTACAGAAGGTGCAAAGCTTTTACTTATTGGTAGCGTGCGAGAAGACGACAAGAAGAGGGTAGTACAGTTGAAAACGCTGCCAAAAGAATTACACATCGAAAACAGTGTCGAGTTCATGCTAAATGCGAAGTGGCCAGCAGTACTGCAATGTCTGCAACAATGTTCGGTCGGAGTAAACGTCATGTGGAACGAGCACTTTGGTATTGGGGTGGTCGAATATCAAGCGGCAGGCCTGATAAGCATAGTCGACGATAGTGGAGGGCCAAAGGCAGATATTGTTGTTGATTACAATGGAGGTCCAACCGGTATGTGTTTGGTTTTCATGATTCGTCTATTATCTCCAAGTCGACCAAACGGGCTTTATTCCTTGACTGAGTACCATTACCTACGGACATTTTCGCCATCAGAAAATTTTCAATGATAATCTTTTTACTCTGATAAACCAATAACCACCAACTGATTGACTTCACAGGCTTTCATGCAAGCACCGAGACAGATTTTGCAGATCGATTCGCGCAGGTGCTCTCGATGTCGTCCGAAGAGACTCTAGCGATGCGGCTTCGGGCTAGAGCATCAGCGAAGCGGTTCACAGAGGAAGCCTTCACCAAGCGATGGGTTGTTCAGGTGGGAAAGCTTATAGCTTTGCAAGAAAAAAGGTCCCAGCGGTAGTTTTCTTCATGAAGACTTGTTTATTCAGTAGACTCGACTCGCGTTCGTCGTTCAACAAAGATGCAGCCATAAGTGATTCTCGAAAAGCATACACGTGATTCAACATGAGATTAATCTTATAGTATAGAACCTTACCAATCAAACAAGAAATGCAATCAGTATCTCAAAATCTTCTGTTGTTCAAACTAAGGTAGGTCTTGAAGCGAATGACGCGGGTTCGAATGCATCGCATGAAGCATGTTTTGAAGCATGTTTTGAAGCATGTTTTGAAGCGAGTAGGCTGACGAGTAGGCTGACGAGTAGGTAGGCGAGTAGGTAGGGTGGTAAGTAGGGTGGTGAGCATGTAGGGTGGCGAGTAGGTAGCTGAGCATGTAGGGTGCTGGGTAGGGTGCTGAGCATGTAGGGTGGCGAGTAGATAGCTGAACATGTAGATAGGCGAGCATGTAGGGTGATGAGTAGGATGATGAGCATGTAGAGTGATGAGTAACTGAGTAAGTCAAATATGTGCTAATTGCCGGCTAATTGCCAGCTAATTGCAGAACAGCAGAACGTCTCTGCTAATTGAGCTTATTGAGTGCCAATCGAGCTAATTGCGCTAAAATTTAAGCTTCTTGCTAAACGCAGGTTGCATATTTGCCGATGCACAAGTTATCCCTATTCTACAGGCTACAGCTTCGTGGACAGCTGACAAATGACAATGAGCTCTCTAATTGGTCATACCGTCAATTAACCCCTCAGCCGACCCTTCTTAGGCCGTTACATTGTATTGCCCTTGCTCCTTGTTCGCTTCCCCCTTCACTGGCTCCAGATCAGTGCTACAGATAAAATCCTTCCATTCGTCGCACATTTGTAAGGTCTCCAGGCACTTGGTCCTCATGATCTCCATCGAATCCGGTCCCAGCGGCAACCTCTTTGGTATAGGTCTCCCCGCAGCCATACCCTCAGATTTGACTACGTCGATCATCCGTTCCACGCACTTGGCTGAGTCTCCGCGTTGATTTCCATCTACAGCTCCCACACCCGCTACCATGGCAGCGAAGATTGCGTTATAATCATCATGTGTTGGTGGCGACACTTTGCAATTCTGAGCCGAGAATATCTTCGTGCGGTAGTAGCCGGGTTCGAAAATAATAGCTTGGATGCCGAACTGTGCGATTTCCTTTTGTAGGCATTCAACGTAGCCTGATCTGTGAGTATGCAATCTGGAGGTTGGGGGTTGGAAAATAAACAGACCTTCCAATGCAAACTTGGTGGTGCAGTATGGAGCCGCTCCTACTTCACCCGCCCAGCCGCCAGTAGAGCCGACAAAGACAATTTTTCCAGATCTTTTCGCGCGGAAGTGAGGCAGAATAGCCCGAGTCATATCAACAGCACCGAATAGATTGGTGTTAATCTGATCTACCCATCGCTCATGGCTGCAAAGGATGTCAGGTAATTTTCGGCCTCCAATGGACTAGTAGAGCCCTGCAAACGTACCTCACTTCCTCCGCCAAACCTGCTTCCACATAGCCAGCATTGTTCACCAGCACGTCGATGCCGTCGTAGAACTTGATTGCTTCTTGAATTTTGGCATTGAGAATGTCCTGCGAGCTGGTAACGTCTAGATCTAGGATCTTCGCATCAGTGCCCGCGAGATGGGCAAGACGCTCAGAGGCATTTCGCCCTGTAGCAATCACTTTGTCACCGCGGGCGAGGAGACTGGGTACAAAGATCTCTCCAAATCCGGAGGAACAGCCTGTTATGAGCCAGACGAGTGGGGCCATGGTAAAGTTGTCGTGTAGTTTACAAGACGACAGCTGTAGGTGAGTGGAGGAGCAGGGCCTTTATTGACCACATGCGGGCAGATACCAGATAGAATACCTCTTGTACTGCCGGTCACAGCAACTCTTTGGTCGGGAGATGTGTCGAAGGGCGGCGAGGAAGGGCGCAGACTAAGCTACTGTCGTCACATGCAGGCCTACGGCACGACGTGCACTCCAACCTGATGCACGGATGTTGGCCCAGTTTTCAGCTTCATCCCTCGTACGGCATGACTAGGTTCCTGATAAATGCGCAGGTCGTTCTCATATTGAGTCCGATTCGCTGAGTGACGCACCCACCACCTAAATGTGTACATGCAAGTTGGGGTGGTGTACGTATATTGGGAGCCTATTTGTAGGGCAGCTGTCTAGAATGGGTCCTGAAGCGCTAGTACCCTCTGCTTATACCACACGTAAGGTGGATATACCAGGCAATAGCCCGGTGACTTGTTCGATCATCTCGTTTTGTGTAATATCTGTCGACCATCTACCTGAAATTTAGCATATTCGATCTTTTGCACAAATGAGTCTCCCGCAGCAGAAACAAAAGGTTACAGGATCAGATCTAAAGGTAAAATGTCCTTGATTACTTATGGTGATAGGAAAGGTGGTACGAATAAGTTCAATTGTCATTAACTTGGCCAAACAGACAAATTGGCTTACCTTCCATCTTCATACCATCTGGCTGATCACTCGCAACGACCTGAATTCAATCGTCCTTCCAGAAACTGCTTTTGGAACCTTCAGTGCCCTTTCCGGACCTCTTCTCACCATTAATAACAACCCAAGTTTGACCGTGATCCTGGCTCGCATTCCCCGAGTCGTTCTCTGGAATTGGTTGAACGTACTTAGTTTTGATGTGGCTAATCAACGTCTGCCCAACTCAGTTCTCGAAGATTCAGTCAACAAACTCTGGCGAGCGCTGCCTTCTCGCAGAATTACACATTCTTCCGCACGACGGTTGCTTTTATTCCTCATTCCTGTGGTCTTCTTCGCAACTATCTATTTGGGTGGCGTAGAAGAGACAGTGTTAATGATGGTGCTCACTTGGATGTACAATGATCTAGAAGGCGCTGATGAAAATTACATTGCACGAAATCTCATCAATTGTGCCGGCTTCATGTGTTACAGCTCCGGAACTACAATTGTGGCTGCTGGATACGGTCAACACACCCTCAGCTCCCGTGCCTATACCTGGCTTGGTATCGTCGGTGGCATCGTTTTCTCGACCCTGCAAATGCAGGACATGTCCGATGTGGAAGGGGACAAAGCTCGTGGCCGCAGAACACTGCCAATCGTACAAGGCGACCGGGCCGCACGATGGAGTATTGCGATCCCAGTCACCATATGGTCCTTCTTTTGCCCATGGTTCTGGGAAGTGGAAAAGACGGCATGGGCGACAAGTCTAGCGGTAGGAGGATTGTTGGTATGGAGAGTGCTGATGCTACGAAGTGTTCCGGCGGACAAGGCAACCTGGAAAGTATGGTGCTTGTGGACCATAGTACTCTATGTATTACGGCTGTTTAAAAATCATAGTGTATTAGTGCGCTTTTGAGGGAAATATAACGCTTTAAAGTTCCTTGCATGGTTAGGATCCTGAGATACCTATTATGGTGGTAGGGCAGAACCTCAGATCCCGACAGCCTAATAGGGCTAACCAGCCTATTAGAGCAAGGTCCCGTTACCAAGACCTATTACCCGTTACCAGATAAAGCCTATTAGAATAGAACTTCGCTTTCTAACAAAAGTCGAATAGAGGCAAGTTGAATAGCTAAAGATAGTCCCAACCATCAAGCTTGACAATTAAGCTGGCAAATCATTACAATAATAGTATAATAATGAAAGAGATTTAGCTCAAGATTGTTATGAGCCGGCATAGGAGTACTCCCGGGCCCGTGCACGTTCCGATCCCGTGCACACCCTAAACCCGATTAGTAACCAATACTATTTTTATTATTATTCAACCACCATTCATAGAATCAAATTGCAATTAATATAGAGAGTTGTCGATATCTATATGAAGCTTCCAAGCTATAAGAATTAATCATCAAATCGCTTAGGAGCTTTGAATTGCCTTTCAGCTCGCGTAGACCTGATTTGACTAGGCCCCCTTTCCACCTCCTCAATAGCAACAAAATCAGTGAATTGCTGTACTTTCACCTCTTTAGACTTCTTCTTTTGCCCTTTCTGAAGCTCTTTAGCCTTCAGCTTTTGCTCCTGAACTAGACGTCGTTGCTTCAATTCCTTCGCCCGTAGCTTCTTTTTTCGCTTCGCTTCCTCCTTTCGTTTCGCCTTCTTTTTTTCCCGTTCCACCTTTCTTTCAGCTATTAAACGCTGTTTCTCTAGCTTTCTAAGCTCTCTTTGTTCCTTTTCTTCAGCCTTTTGAATAGCAGCTTGCTGTTTCTCTTCGATTCTTTGAATTTGACGATGTTAGGGGCCAGCATAGAGCGAGTCATATGGGTGTAATGTAACGAGTATATAAATGCTAAGGAAGGAAAGTATCTAGGAGGGAAGGGCCGGCTATCTATATGGCTCAGGAGAACATAAGCTAACTCTGAATAGGGTTGGCTTCGGAACAACTCGATAGCCTAGTGACGAGCGACCGGCGATAGCCAGGAACATAGCCATCAACATAGTCACCAACATAGCTACCAACATAGGTGCGTAGCTAGGATCGTAACAGACGATCACGAGCCGCCTGAATCTTATTAGAACTAAAAAACACCCTCTTTGCCTCATCATTAACCCCTAAATCATCAAATAAAGACTTTTCACGTCATTTGCGACTTCTTTCAATACGTACTGTTCATCGAAGATCTTCATTTTCTGCTTTTAGAAGAGCAACATCTGTAGTAAGCTTTTTCATCGTATTGTTCAACTTACAAGCTTTCGAACCAATTACTTCTTCTACAACTAACTTCATTAATTGTTGAATCTTTCTTCAATCAGCTTCTGACAATGCTGAAGAAGAAGAATGACTTGAAACAGATCTAGCATTCGATTTAATCTGCTTTATGATCTGTGATGAATTGAAAGACAGCAATTCTGTCTTTTCTCATTCACTTTTTATGTTGACATGCGTGAAAGCAGCTTGATATGCAGGTCAAAACAGATCAAAGAAGTCTCTTTTTGATATTCGAGAAAGTTCTTGACTTTTAAAGATTCAGTCGTTCAGATTTTGCGAGTAGTAATTGATCAAAGAGTTGAATAAGCTCACATTCAGAGATTGAAGACGATGCGTAGAATGAGAAGAATATAAAGTCACGAGCATCTTGTTCTGCTCACACCAGTCAAGAAACTTCATGTTGATATGACTGTCATGCTCGTCAACAAATAGAAGATGATAATTTCGTGAATTTCTGACTTTTGACCTCGTATTTCGATCAAATACGATAGTGAGTCAAGAGTAAATCAATTCATCGTTGATTCAGTCAGTAGCGAAGAAAGCAAAGAAGCAGAATTGCTCTTTGAAGTCATATTCAGTAAGTCAGCTGTTCTGAATATTACCTGATATCATCTGATAAATGATCGAAGAAAGTATATAGATCATATTCATGCAAATGATTGCAATCAAGATAATTCATTCTCTATTGTTGTCTTGATCAACATTCAGCAATTTATTACTGTCAAGATGCTTTAAACTGAAGACTCTTCAAGTCTTTTGAAGCAGTTCAAGTAGAAAGCTCTTTTCATTCATATTGTATGTGTTTTTAGAAAGAATCTCATATTCTTCGATTTTTTGCTTTATCTATTCTTATATTAGTATGAAACTAAACGAAATGAAGACATTTACTAGATCAAAATAAAGCTGATATTGATATGCATTATTAGCTTTCTTTCGCTCTAAATCAGCTTCTTGTAGAAACTTTGACTGTAATATATCTGAATGATGTTGAACAAACTCATAAGATCAGTTTTTGCCTGACTGTTTTTCAGATATATTATATGCAAAAACATGAATTATGACATTGAAAGAAGATATATCACGTTCGATAAGCTTGTTGATATAGCGAATAAGCTCTTTTTCTTGTTGATTCGAAAGAATTGACGTCGTTTGCTTGCTTTTCTTGACGAAGACGATTATATTCTATGTTGTCACGACAGCATGCTTCGATTGATATTGAATTTCTTTGCAGTTGCAATGTAGTTAAATGACTTTTGCAAAGCTAGATCTGCAAGCGCTGCCTCAATTGAAGTCATATTGAATTTGTAATTGATTCTTGAAGAAAGATGAAAGTAGTAAAGTGAGATGTGCACAAGATCAAAACATGCATTGAGTTGAGAATACTTCTACAGAGTAAAGTGAGTCATACATATGAGTTTGAAAAGATACAGAACAACGTCGAGAATTTTAGCTGCTGTTTGTCTTTGATTAACTTTTAAGATTAAACCTAACTAGATATGATAAGACTCAGTCAAAAAGATTATTCTTTGTAAATTACTTTCAGATGTTTATTATGTCGAGTTTGATACTTTCCCAAATTGGGAAAAGTGTGTCGACATAGTTCATCGTCGCTTTTTCAGTTCATAAATAATCGCTCGTTCTTTCTTGACTTCTATTATTTCTTCTCATTTCTTTGATCTCTTTTGTCTGAGCTTTCTGTCGACTTCTTGTTTTCATCTCATGATTCTTTGCTTGAATCTCAATTCACATCTGAGAGAAGTCTCATCTTTGCGATGATTGATTCTATTGATTCAGTTTTCACGTCACTCATCTGACTCAAGACTTGTTTCTTGCGTTTCTGCTTACAATCTTTCTCATTTGAAGATGCGCACTTTTTTCTTTGACTTCTTGAATCACTGTTCTTCGCGTCTCTCATCTGCATCTTTTAAAGTGATTCTCGATCTTTCTATTAAAGATCTGTCTAAAGCAAGTCAGATAGAGATGTCATTTAACTAGAAGATAAATGCTAAGAAAGAAAGATAGTTACAGAAAAGAAGCTGACTATATATGTGTGTTTCTCAGTTGATGCTAGACTCAATAAAGATTAATCAAGATGATGAAGTGAGAATAAATTTAACAAAACTAGAAGACTAAGTCTGACAAGACTAGAATTGTCATGAACTGAAAGCTGAATGAAATCAGAACGAAATTCTAATAACTAGATTTTAAATACTGTCAGAATTGTGTCTAAATGATACAATCAATGAAGATCAGAATTGATAGTGCTTGATCTTTAAAGATAGCTATAACTGAATATTAAGAATACAGAAGAAGATTGATACAAAAGCTTTTATTTATGTAATGTTCAGAGACTGCGCTAGACTCGAAAGAAATGTGTTTGTAACATGAAAAGAAGATGATGTAAATGAACAAGATGTTGATGAAAGAAAAGAGTGTTGAGAAAGAAAAAAGAGTGTTGAGTCATATCTGAGTCAAATCTGAGTCAAATTTAGGTCAGATCTCGACTAGATCGTTGACTAGCTTTAATCAGTCTTGATACGCTCGTAACATTATCTTTCTCTTCGAAAATTCATGTTCACATGAATGTAGTTTCTTTGCTTGCTTTTGTTGATAGTTATTTCGATATTTAGCGCGATTTGCTTGAATATAGCTTATGAAATTCATTCAAAACTTTCTCTGAGTCATCGAATTTTTCTTTATCAACATAGTATCATTCGTTGTTTCTATCTAGATCTTTTCATTTGACTTTGTACTGTATTCGATCTCGATAGCGTCTGAAGTTCAATATATCATCTATTTCTCAATGTTCATCATCTTCAATAGTGATTGATCTGAGTGATTCTGAATGTTGTTCTGATAGAGAGTCTTCTGAATATAATCATAGTAGCTTCAAGCTGAATATCGAATGCAGATGCTTCATGCTGATTGATAGATGAAAATGATAGAAGATATTTATTTTAGCAGTGATTTGATAGAGATCTAGCTGTTTGTCTTTCAAATCTTTGCAGAGTCTCGTTGTCTTAATGTTTCTGAAAGATAGTCAAACTCAGTTATCTACTTCATATGTGACGTTTCATCTATGTTTATTGATCTGAACTTCGATAATCAGCTTCATCTTTTTCAATTGTTGACGATCAAAGCTCAGTAGCTCTTTCATTTAAATGATAATATCATCTGCTTTTCTAGCTTCAAGTCGTTCACAAGTTGTTTCATAGTCAGTCGTATCTGAATTGAAACTTATTCGAGAGTGAAATTCTTTATTGAAGTAGAAGAAAGTCATTGAAGTGATTGAGAAGATATTGAAATTGTCGCTGAATTTCATCATAGATATTCATTTAACTCAGTCGTTCTGCATGTAATTGCAGTAGATTCTAAGTTCGCATTCAATGTTCTGATTGACTTGTTTCGATTGATCGTCGATCTCAGAATGATAGACTGTGAATAGACTAGCTGTGATTCTCAGTTGCTTGCAAAGACTTTTTCACATAGTTAATATGAATTGAGAGTCTCTGTTTGAAACAATAGAACTGAGTAAATCATGCAGTCGATAGACGTTTCATAGCATGATTCAAATCATTTCTTCAACTGAGATGTCATCGTTTTCTCAATGACAGAAAAAATAGTGACGTTCTTTGATGAAACAACATATGATTATGCAAATGATGTTATAGTCTTCTGACAGAAGTAGTTCAGTAATGAAGTTCATAACTATATCTTTTCAGCGTTTCTGTGAAATTAAAAGAGAATGATGAAATTCATTGATGCTATTTCTAAAGACTTTGCTTCGCTGACAAGCATGATAGTTTCGAATGTATCATCGAATATGTTACGATTCTAGCTACGCATCTATGTTGATAGCTATGTTGATGACTATGTTGATGACTATGTTGATGACTATGTTTCTGACTATCGTTGATCGCTCGTCACTAGACTATCGAGTTGTTTTGAAGTCAATTCTATTCAGAGTTAGCTTATGTTCTTCTGAGTCATATAGATAGTCGATTCTTTTCTTCTAGATACTTTTCTTTCTTAGCATTTATATACTCATTACATTACACTCATATGACTCGCTCTATGCTGATCTTTAACAGAATAGTAGCTCGATGATTTGATCAATAGTAGAAACGCTGAACTAAATCAATGATTCGTCTATTGTTGAAGTGAGAGATTAAAGATTGATCATGCACTTTTTGTAGTAATTTCGTGTGCATGTTCTCAGAAATTCACAGTAGATCTTTTCTAAATAGAACGTCATCAATGATTTTGCAGTTCTTCAGTTTAGTGATATGAAATTTGAGTTTGTTCTCGTTCATAGCTTGTTTATATTCACTGCAGAACTCATTTGTTTGATTGATCATATATACTTGTTGATAGAGATTTGCTTTCAATTCAACAGATAAAACATTGACTTTATCAAAGATTAAAATAGTTTGAAAATGATCTTCAAGACACTGAGCTGATTCAGAAACGTTTGCTAGAGACATTCTGATTAAAGCATCGACTTTAATATTTATTTTGTCTGATCTAAAGATGATCTGAAAGTTGAACTTCAATAGAATGTTCAAATAGTTGACTTGTCATCAACTCAACTGTTTGTTTTTCATGAAAATCTTCAAAGTCTGATGATTGATGAATATTTGAATAAGTAGTTTAATGCATTTCAGCTTGAATCATCAATGTTCAAAGCATTGAATAATGACTAGCAGTTTCTTATCATAGATGTGATAATTGATTTCAGCAAGAATCATGCTTTTGCTGTAGAAAGTCATCGAATGAAGAACTTTCTCGTCATCATACTGAGATAGTATTTCATCTTTTACATAGTTCAAAGCATTGATCTTCAGAATAGCTTGTCGTTTGAGATCAAAGTGACGAAGTACTGAGATTGAGCTGACTTATTTCTTTAGATTGTCAAAAGCTTGAACACAGATCTTGTTTCAAACAAAAGACGTGTTTTTTCTAGTCAGCTAAGTGAATGATTTGACTAGCTTCGAGAAGTTTTTAATGAAACGACGATAGAAGTTAACAAATTTCACGAAGCTCTGAATTTCTTTTAGATTGATCGAAGTGATTCAGCTGACTATGACTGTCATCTTGCTGAAATTCATACGAAGATTTAGTTCAGATATGATAACTTCTAGAAAGACAGTCTCTTCTACATTGAATTCGCACTTTCAAATATTCATCTGCAGTTCAGCTTCGCGTAGTCATCTCAATACTAGTTTAACGTGATCTCTATGTTTCTTTCTCGTTTTGCTATAAATGAGAATGTCATCTAGATAGACTTGACAAAAGTCGTTCAGAAAGTTTCATAAAATGTTATTCATATATTGCTGAAAGAAGATTGATTCATTAGTCAGTTTGAATGATAGCATCTTATATTTATATGCTTCTAAAGCAGTGATAAAAGTGATGTAATTTTTGCTATCGAGATGCATTTGAAGTTTGTTGAATGCTGATATGATGTTCAATCTAGTCAGATGCTTGCAACTCACTATTTTATCAATGATCTCGTTTATCAACGATAAAGAATATCTATTTCTTTTGAAAATAACATTTAGCTTTCAATAGTTCACGCAGAATCAAAGATCTTCATTTGCTTTGAGAATGAATAGAATCAAAGAGAAATAGAGAATCTGACTGAAAGTGATGAATCTCTTTGACAAATTCTCGTTCAGATACTTCTTTACTTTCAGAAGTTTGACAGAGAACATTTGATATGCTCGACAGCAAGAAGACGTTGAATCACTAGTGAGCTTGATTTTATGATCATAGAAGCGATGAGAGAGTAGTTTATTCAATTGAACTCGATCAAAAATATTTAGAAACTCATGATATTTCAAGAACAGCTTCGCTTTAATGTCTTTTAAATTCTGAGTCGTTTCATCGATTGAAGAGATGTTTAAAGCGTTCAAATTGCACTGAGTATTGTACGCGATTTTTCTATTGATGTTCATCATGAATAAAACAAAGACTTCAATCTTGTTCTTCTTTGAATCATTCAACAGTGTTTTAAACGAAGCAACGTTTATGCTTTGAATCAAGAATGACTCTTTCTGAGCAGTGATTGAAATGAATCATTTGAGCATCGTAGAAGTTTTAGTCTGAGTGATTGAAGAAAGCGAAGTTGATCGAGATCAACTTGAATGCTTTGAATTGAGCGAAATCGAAAAAATCGAAATAGAAGTATTCAATTGATTCAAAAAAACAATGACGTCGTTTCACATATTCAGTAAAATTTCGTTTTTATTCATTCTGTTAGAAGTCAGCATAGAGCAAGTCATATGAGTGTAAGATAACGAGTATATAAATGCTAAGAAAGAAAAGTATCTAGAAGAGAAGAGTTGACTATCTATATGACTCAGAGAAACATAAGCTAACTCTGAATAGAGTTGACTTCGAAACAATTCGATAGTCTAGTGACGAGCGATCGATGATAGTCATGAACATAGTCATCGACATAGTCATCAACATAGCTATCAACATAGATGCGTAGCTAGAATCGTAACAGTATTTCTCTTCTTCAATGATTTATGTTTGCATGAATGTATTTTCTTAGTCTTGTGTAGAATCGAAATGCCTATTGTAGCAGACTCACTATGCAAGGTAGAAGTGTCATTGAAGCAGACTCACTGATCGACTTGCTCATCAAAGAGATCGACTTTGAGCTCGTCATTGTAGCAGACTCACTAGTTGCACGTGAATGTATGATCAGATTCACTGATAGATAGAACGATGAGAAGATCATCGTATTGACGATGTCATTGAAGCAGACTCACTGATTGACTTGCTCATCGAAGAGATCAACTTTGAACTCGTCATTGTAGCAGACTCACTAGTTGCACGTGAATGTATGATCAGGTTCACTGATGAGTAGAACGATGAGAGCGAGTAGATCATCGCATTGAGAATAGATGTCATTGAAGCAGACTCACTAGTTGCATGTGAACTGATAGGCGAATCGATTCACTGATAGATAGAGCGATGTGCTTGTAGATCATTGCATTGACGAAAGATGTCATTGAAGCAGACTCACTAGTTGCACGTGAACTGATAGACGAATCAATTCACTGATAGATAGAGCGATGAGAAGATAGATCATTGCATTGACGATGTCATTGAAGCAAACTCACTGAGAGTTTGCTTCTTGAGATAGAGACTTCACGCAGTTCTAGACTGATCTCTTTGATTGCTTTTTGAGATAGAGACTTCACGCAGTCATAGACTGATCTCGTTTGATTGTTCAACAAATTCGAAGAATTTCTTGCGAATCTGAATGAATGATTAATTTGCTGATCTTTGACCTAGTTGAATGATTTCAATCGTTTGTTTATACTCGCTGATCAGCGCACGAGTTCGAATCTTTTGTTTATTCTCGCTGAGTCAGCTCACGAGAAAGAAGAATGAGTGTCTGCATGATCGCGAGTCGACTAGATCAAAGTCAATAGTCGTGTGAATCGAGCAAAGCAAGTCGATGCAGATTATTTCACTTCGTCTGTAACGAAGAAGCATTTATATAATGTTAGAAATCAGCATAGAGCGAGTCAATATGAGTGTCATTTAACTAGAAGATAAATGCTAAGAAAGAAAGATAGCTACAGAAAAGAAGCTGACTACATATATGTGTTTCTCAGTCGACGCTAGACTCAATAGAGACTAGTCAAGATGACGAAGCGAGAATAGATCTGACAAGACTAGAAGACTGAGTCTGACAAGACTAGAATCATGACACATTCAAAGCTTATTCAATATGACTTCATGATGATCAATATCAGCTATCAACATTGATACAGTCAATTTCTTATGACTTTTGATGATGAGATTGAGTAGAATTTTATGAGTGATTATCTTCTTAGATATCTTCTCATCATAATCTCTTATTAGCTTCTTTTTTGTCAGTGATATAGATTGAATTTTCAGTTTCTTGCATACTTTATTGACTAGATTGAAATGTATGATTGTGTAGATGACTGAATCACTGACTATTAAAAGATGAAGACTGAAAGATCATTTCTGAGAAATGAGATGAGCATCAATTAGAAACGACTTTTCAAAGTAATTCTCTTTCGATAAAATTTCATCTAGTTTGCACAAAGATATAATCTCTATTTCTTTGATGACTTTTGAAGAGATGACTAGTTTTTTGAATCGAAATTCGAATTGAAATCGAAGCGATCATATTCTTTGTTCACTGCATTGATTCTAGTAGATCGATTGAAGCACTTCTTAAAGCTATGATCTGATTTATGATACATGAAACAGCTTTCAACTAGAATGTCTGCTTCTTTGACGCTAGTTAAAATCGCGTCGCGCGACTTTAGATGATCAGACTTCAAGTGATTGACTGATTGAGTGACAACAGTCGCTTTATGAAAGATAGTCTTTGAAACATCATCAACGCGTTTGAGCTTGTTCTTGATTTCTCGAATGACTCGCTGATCATTATTCAAATGAATCAGATAGAAACGAATTTCTTTTAGAAAATCAGATTGAACTAGTTGATTTACTCAAACGAATCAAAGACGAAGATGTATTTTATCTTTCAGATCAATAATCAGTTGCTTTTCATGATAGTCTAGATAGAAAGATAGTCGTTGAAACTGAGTATAGAACTCGCTGAATTTCTTTGATTCTTAAATCAAGTTTTAGTATTTTCTACGAAAGTTGACTTTCTTATTCAAATCATTGAACAACTGAGCTAGCTCTTTCAAAAGATCTTTGATGATTCTATAGAAATTAACACAATCACGTTCACGTCTAGCTTGAGTGATCTCTGCTGCGTCATCGAATAATCTAGAATGTACATAGCTCAATTTGACTCGTTCATTAGAAAAGAGATCAACGTTGATCTCTAGTTTATTCTGAATTTTTTCATATCAGTTCTTTTAAGTAAAGTTCTTTTCATCAGTAAACAGCGAAGAATCAGATATTTTTTAAGATCTAGAACGCTCAAAGTAAATGAAATCAGAAGAAGTGTTTTCTTTAGTTTGAAGTCTTGTCTTCAACTTTTTGATTTCGTCTTCTTGTTGTTTATTTAACTCGTAGAGTCAATCTGTTTCTTTATCAAGAGCTAGACTTCAAGCCTTTCAGATTTCGTAAAACATGAGAAGTATTATCATTTCAGCGAATGATTCGTCATCTTCATGAATGAATGACGCAGCACTTAATGATTTCGTTCGTGATTTCGATGAATCAGCATCAGAGGTTTGAGAGAAACGAGTTCAAAATCTCTCAGAACGCTTTTCAGTAAATAAATGACTAGACATGATGAGATTCATTTGAAAGAGAGTTGAATGAATGACGATGCTTGACGATTGAAGAAGAAAGACGTATGAGATGAGATTTAATCTTCAACAAAGAAGATAAGATTTGTTTGTTAAGTGATTTGATTGATTCTCTAGCAAACAACGAAGATTCTTTATCATTGAATCTATCAATCGATTTGATTCTTGAGCAATTCACGAAGATTCTTTATCATGATTTTCGTAATCGAGTGAACTTTGCATACTTAATGAGCGATAAGTAGTCTAGCAATTCAAACAGTCTCATCATTGATTTTATTCAACTCTCTAATGTTGTTCTGTCTTTCAATTGTCATCGATCATCAGATAAATGAATTTCTTTAGACTCATTCTATCTAGATGAGTATGTTGAATGAGTAATGAGATCAGTATCATGTAATTAACGAATTCTTAATATAATGTCAGAATCGTGTCTAAATGATACAATCAATGAAGATCAGAGTTGATAGTGCTTGATCTTTAAAGATAGCTATAACTGAATATTAAGAATACAGAAGAAGATTGATACAAAAGCTTCTATTTATGTAATGTTCAGAGATTGCGCTAGACTTGAAAGAAATGTGTTTGTAACATGAAAAGAAGATGATGTAGATGAACAAGATGTTGATGAAAGAAAAGAATGTTGAGAAAGAAAAAAGAGTGTTGAGTCATATCTGACTCAAATCTGAGTCAGATCTAGATCAGATCTCGACTAGATCAGATCTCGACTAGATCATTGACTAGTTCTAATCAGTCTTGATACGCTCGTAACAAATACAAGACGTTGCATGAAGAAGAAAGAAAAGAAAAAGATCATTCAGAGATTCTTATATCTCATAAACGCTGAGTATCATTCATATCAAAGAACTTTCATAACATCATTGATAATTTCATGTCTATTATCATTTATAATATTGTTTAACATCATTTAAGTGATTTAACATCTCTTTTCTCAACATTTTTTTAAGTAACACATGCTAAAATCATGACAATAAATTCTCTTTTTGAAGTCAAAGCTTCTATGAGACTTTTAATTCTTTAACTCATATTCAAAGTCGCTGCTTTCTTGCACATAAGTGATTCATGAATTCTTATTTGAATGATTGAAATTTCGAGCGTGATAAACGTTCATGATTTCAATGACATTCATCACATTTACAAACTTTACTCAACTGTTTTCTTCTATCTCAGTTCACTTAATTAAATACTTTAGCTGAAAGTTCTTTACTTGAAAGTTTAATATTTCATTCATTTTTCAGCTAAGTACTTCTTCAATGAAGACTATCAAAAACAATGCAGAATATTTAAAGAATAAAGCGAACAGTATCACATTTGATGAAATCTCTCTAGATTATATGAAGAAGTCACAGATTGCTTTATTTATACACTGTCACGCATGACAAAGTTGCAACATACGACTTTACTTCTGACGCTAGTTTAAAGAGAGCTGCTAGAAACAAGTCTGACTAAATTCAGACTGAATTCAGAACTATTGCAATAAGTTACTAGAAACAAGTCTGTCATTGCACTTCTCAACACAGAAGATATTTATTTAAATAAAAGATCATTAATTGCAGAATGAAGCAAATAAATATGAAAGATATTGAAACAGAATCAGTCATTAAGCAACTTTAGCTAATAAGAATGAGAATTAACAATTTTGATGATTCTGAAAAATTTCTTGAATTTATTAAATAACTTCTTACTGAGTCAATGAATCATCAAATTGCAAGCATTTAATCAAATCATATCATTAATTGCATACTTGAAAATGTGTTGTTGATGAACATTAGTGAATTGTTTCTGATATGCTTGAGCTAAGATCATTTATTCTTGCAGAATTTCATTAATTTAATTCATTTTTTAAATAAACAGATTAACATGTATTCATTTCAAATGTTTAATAACATCTTTCTGAGTCTTTTTTGATTTCAATCTCATTCGTGAATGCTGTTCAAAATTAGCTAGAAATGACGTGCATTAAGTGCTTTCAAAAAAGTGATTGTTGATGATAAATTCAGCTGATGACAGTCATGCAGCTCAGTCGTTCTGCATGTTACGAGCGTGCTCAGTCTTCTATTGAAACGCATGTTCTTTGAGCGAGTCTAGACTCTATCGAGTCTAGCGCTCATTTTTTCTTCTGTACATATAGTCTTTGCATCTCATAGATCTCACTCTTTAGCTTTGAATTCTCATTTACCTGATTTACTCTTCATTTATCTGTATCTTTATGACTTGCTCTAGACATGATTCTAACACTGCATAAAGAATATGAAGACTCAAAGATATTGTTTCAAAACGTCATTGATATTCTTGATTTGATCATTCATTTCTGAGTGAAACATAGTTGACAATCGAGCTTGAATCTTCAATCGAGTACAAAGTTCATCTCAAAAGTGATTAATAAACTGAGTTTCATGATTCAAAATGATTGAATCAGATAATTCATAATGTTTTCATATTACATAATAAAAGACTTAAGTTATATCTAGAGTTGTAATTTCACTTATAGACTTGTAATGCACTTGTTTAGATAATCTGTTCACGACTATCAGAATATTAATTGTTAAATTTTCATTCAGATTCTTACTTTCAGATACTGTCATGATGAAATTCATGACTATGTCTTTTCAGCAATGATTGAATACATCAAGAGACTTCAAAGCTTTCTGATATTTTTCTCTAAAAATCTTCACTTGAGAGCATAAATGACAATTGCATACGAAGCGAGCTACTGTCTTGATCATTTTAAGTCAGTAATAATGATGATTGAGTATTTAGTAAATCTTGACTCTTTCTGAATGACTTGCAATAAATGTGTCATGACTTAACTGAAGCAGACGTAGTCACAGTTTCTCATCTTCAAGTATCAATAGTTTATCTTTATAGTAAACTCAATCATTTTACAATGTACATTTCGCTAACGAAAATTCTTTAAGCTTTTGTTGATCATCTTTTAACGCAGTTATCATGATCTGTATTCATTCATCATTGAAATAAACTGCAAAAAGTTGTTCTTCTAGCTCATTCATAAACATTTTCTCTGATGATTCAGACTGCTCAGAAATTACTGATTCATTCTTCAAGTCAGTTGATTTAAGTACTTCAGAATCACTATCGTCGAGAACATTGATTAAGACTTGAATTTTCAGATTTTTTGATTTTAGCACAATCTGTCACTGATATTCTCAATGACTATTTCTCTCATTCAAGAAAAGATCTTCTGATCAACATGTAAATGCATTGACTTGAGTGTTCAATTCATTTGAATGATACATGATTTTGAAGTTAAATTGAAAGAGAAATTCTGATCATTTGACTTGTCTTCAACTAAGCAGCTTAATTGACATGAAATATTCTAGATTCTTATGATTGAAAATGATTTCAATGAAGTTTAATATGTTTTTCAGTTCAAATCTTCATTTCTCAAAAGCTCTGATTATAGCTAAAAGTTTCTTGTCATAAATCTTGTAGTTGCATTCTGCAAGTAGCATTTTGAAAGAGAAATAAATCATAGATTTTAACTGCTCATTATCATCTTATTGAAACATGACTTTGATCACAACATAGTCAAAGACATTGATTTTCACAGTCACAAGTAGATTCAAGTTATAGTGCATTAAGATAAAGACAGTGATGAATATCTGTTTAAATCAATTGAAGATGAATTGACACTTCTGAATTTAATTAAATGATTAATATTTTCTGATTAAAACAGTCAACAAGTCGATCAGTTTGAAAAACTTCTTAATAAATCATTTATAGAAGTTGATGAAGCTCAGAAAGCTTTGAACATCTTTGATGTCTTGAAATGCAGCTCAATTCATGATGACATTTGTTAGAAATCAGCATAGAGCGAGTCAATATGAGTGTCATTTAACTAGAAGATAAATGCTAAGAAAGAAAGATAGCTACAGAAAAGAAGCTGACTACATATGTGTGTTTCTCAGTCGACGCTAGACTCAATAGAGACTAGTCAAGATGACGAAGCGAGAATAAATTTGACAAGGCTAGAAGACTGAGTCTGACAAGGCTAAAATCGTGACATTACTTTTCTTCTTCGACGATTCATGTTTGCATGAATGTATTTCGTGCTCGATTCGATTGATTGCTCAATCATGATTTCACAGACTCAGACTCATTAAATTCTGATTGACTAAACTTCAGTGTTTTGTTCATATGTTCAGATATATTCTCGACTTTAGTCGTCTGCAAGCGTTCACAAGAACTTTCATATTCGCTGACATCAAGTTCAAAGCTCATACGAGAATGAAAGTCTTTGTTTAGAAAGAAAGAGATCGAGAAGATGACTGAGAACAGAGCATTATTGTTGATGAACTCGATCATGAGTAGTAGTTTAGCTCAGTCATTCTGCATGTATAAATAGAAAGATCGAAGATATTTTTCAACATTCTGATTGACTCGTTCACTTTGATCATCGATTTAAGAGTGATAGACAGTGAATAATTGAAGATTAATGCTCAGTCTTTTGCAAAGAAACTTTCATAGAATGAAGATAAATTGAGAACTTTGATTCAAAACAATGAAATCGAGTAAATCATGTATTTGATATATTCACTGAAGCATTAGCTCAGCTGTTTTTTCTGCTGTGATTTCTTCGTCATCAGTAGATCAAGAAATATAGTGTCGTTTCTTTGTCAATCTACATATCACTGTTAGTATGATGTTTTTGTCTTTCAAAAGAGATAAGTCAATGATGAAATTCATGACTATGTTCTTTCATTGCTGTTCAAGTATGAGTAAAGAATGTAGTAGTTCATTGAATTTATCTCAAGAAGTCTTTAATCGCTGACAAATGTAACAGTTTTGAATATATCGATCTATTGTCTTTCGCATTGAAAATTAATAGTAGTATCTTCTTATGATCTTCATCGTTCTGAGAATTTCAAGATGATTAATAGAAGATTGATCGTGAACTTTTTGAATTAACTTCATTTGAAGATGCTCATCGAAGAAAACTCATAGAAGATCATTTCGATATAGTATTTCGTTCTGAACTCAACAATTTCTTAATTTAATATCTTCGTATTGAGCTTCATCTTTTAATACAACTTCACGAAGTAGAATACAATTCTCGTTGATTCTGTTAGCTTCTAGAATCAATCGATAAATTGATTCATCATTCTCTTTCTCTTTTAGATCAGCGATTTTCATTCGATTCGACGTGAGAATTGTAGTTCGCTGATAGCGACATCATTCATTCTCGAGACTTCTAGAAACTGAATTGACTTGACGAGTCAATGCATCGACTTTGATGTTTTGTTTATCTGAGCGATACATGATTTTGAAGTTGAAATCAACGAGCTTTTGAACTCAGCGCATCTGACGTCTACTCAGCTCTTTATTCTTCATTAATGACGTCAGAGCTTGATGATCGATGAACATCTTGATGAGTAGCTCAGTCAATTTCAGCTCAGATCGTTAATGCTTGAAGACACGAATGATTGCTAGTAATTTCTTGTCATAAATCTTGTAATTGCACTCAGCGAGACTCAGATTCTTGCTGTAGTAAATCATTGAATACAATATTTCTTCATCGTCATACTGAGAAAGTATGTCATCGTTGACGTAGTCGAATGAGTCTGTTTCAAGAATAATCTTTCTATTCTGATCAAAATGACGAAGAATAGAGACTTCAGTCATTCATTTCTTCATATGATTAAAGATCATTTGACAAACTTAATCTCATTCAAATATCATCTTTTTTTAAGTTAGTTGAATCAGAGAATGAACAATCTTCGAAAAGTTCTTTATAAAACGTCGATAGAAATTGCAGAAGTCGACGAAGAACTGCATCTGAGTGAGATTTGTAGAAGTAGATCATTCGACTACTGCTTGTACTTTTCTGAGATTCATCTTTAGTTCTTCAATGAATAGCAATAGTTTCAGAAAGAAAATCTTCTGAACATGAAACTTGCATTTGTTTATATTCATCTGAAGATTAATCTTTCATAGTTTATGTAGAACTAGTCGTACGTGTTTCTTATGTTTCTTCAGTGTTTTGCTGTAGATGATAATGTCATCTAGATAAATCTGGCAAAACTGATGAAGATAGTCAAATAGCACGTCGTTCATATAATGTTGATAGAAAGTTGAGTCGTTGATTAATTTGAAAGACATCACGTGATATTTGTAGAAATCAAAAGAGGTAATAAAGATAGTCAAATCTTCGCTTCTTGAATGCATGTGTAGTTTGTTGAAGACGACTATTATATTCAATCGAGTCAGATACTTGCTATCTTGAATATGAGCGAGAGTTTCGTCTATTAAGAATAGAAGATAGCGATCTCGTTTGATCAAAGCATTGAGCTTTCTATAATCGACGCAGAAACGCAGACTATCGTCTTTCTTTTCGATGAATAGTATGAGCGAAGCGTATGAGATCGAGCTAGAAGATATAAAGTTCTTATTCAGATGTTCAATCAGATAATTCTTCATCTTTTGAAGCTTGTAATCAGACATATGATAGAGATGACTTCGAGAAAATGTTCTCTCGTCGATCAACTCAATTTTATGATCGTAGAGATGATGAGAGAATGATTGATCAGTCATCGCTTGATCAAACACGTCTAGATAGTTATGATATTTCGAAGAAAGCTTAGCTTTGACTTCTTTCAAGATCTCTTCATGTGAAAGCTCTTGTAGATTTACATCTTCGAGTTTATTTCTAGCTGTTTTTAGAAGTCGATCGATTTTCGTGATGATGATCGTGAAAGTAGTCACATTCGATCGTTTGACTAGTGATCTATATGCTGCAGTCTCTATCATTGCTATGTTCATTGAATCGAAAGACGAAGCGAAGTTGATTGAACTAAATGATTTCACGATTCTACTGAATGAAGATAACTTCTCGCTGAGTCGAGTGACAACAGAAGAGATAGATCTCTTTAGTATTTGAGTAGAGATTGAACTCTTCTGTTCTATCGCGATTTTCTTGCTCGAAAGAACAGTCGAATGAGCTTTGATAGAAGC
>JAABUU010000721.1_pt1 | contig 69392 bp, 63 predicted proteins | sample 5559301 | NCBI WGS metagenome assembly JAABUU01 (sample SAMN10711884, study PRJNA513360) | rock metagenome | isolation source: Antarctica rocks | place: Antarctica: Victoria Land, Richard Nunatak white
CCGCCCACACGTCCGGGCGGTCCTCCAGCGGCGGGGAGACGACCTCACCGGCGACGGTCGAGTCCAGCTCGACGGCCCACTGCTGCCAGCCGGTGCTGGCCGAGCTGTGGTACGGCACGGCACCACGGACCATGGTCAGCCCGCCTCGGTGCAGCCGCGCGGCGACCGCATCGGCGGTCAACCCGGACCGGCCGCCCCGGTCGTCCTCGTCGTCGTAGCCGCCGTCTTCGTCCTCGCCGCCGTAGCCACGGTCGTCGTCCTCGCCGGAGTAGCCCCGGTCGTCGGCCTCATCGTCGGTGAACTCCAGCTCGACGCCGAAGGTCCGGCCCTGCCCGAAGCCGTACACGGCGTCATGGGCGAGCAGGGGGACGGGGTCGGCCGGGTGCTCGGTGGCGTAGTGGTTGACCATCCGCAGATCCGCGGCGAACGCTGCCGGGTTGGCGGCGTAGTGCACGGTCGAGATGTCCGGGGCACACCAGCGGCCGGTGAGCTGCTCCACGCTCGCCGCGGCGGCGGGTGTGCGCTGGCCGGCGGCGGGGTCGGTGATCGGCTGGTCCCACACGCGACCGGCCAATGGGCGTGGACGGTAGCCCTCGGCGAGGATCACGGTCGCTGCGGTGATGTGAGAGCACCGCTTCTCCGGGTCGTCTTCGGGATGGTCGGCGTAGCAGGAGCAGGCCAGGCCGGCGGGATCGACTGCTGGCGGTGCGACCGCGGTGGGCCCGGGCTGCAGGTGCGCGCGTCCGCTGACGAAACCGAGCCGGCTCAGCTGGCCGTCATCCGGGTACACCGCCCACCACGGGGGCAGCGGGGCACCGGGCAGCGCCGGCGGGACGGCAGTGAGCTCACCGTGCACCTGGACGGAGAGCTCGCCGTGCTCAGCCAGGGCCGCCACGGCCGGGTCGGGGTCCGGCCCGACCAGCCACCCACCACGGCCGGTCAGGACTGTCGTCGGGGTACCGGGCGCTACCCCGACGACCGGGGCGGTGTCGGGGTCGGAGGTGCCGCCGACGCCGGGGCGGCCGGCGCGGGGGTCGTTGGGCGCCGGACCGGTGCCCGGCGGGCAGCGGTGCGTCTGCTCCCCGACCCACTGCCCGCAGTCCGGGCAGTGACCTGCGGTTCCTGGTGGGCCAGCGCCGTCCGGGCTGGGCTGGCTGTTCTGGTGATGGGTGGGGTCGCGCAGCAGTTGGTCCAGGGCGGCGTCGCGGATGTCGGGGACCGCGCCGACCAGGTCCGAGCCGAGGTCGGCGGGGACCCGGCCGAAACGCCACTGGCGGCCGTCGGTGAGGTGGACCTCGGCACGGCCGGACTGCTCGTCGTAGCCGGCCGCGTTGACCCCGTACCGGCCGACCGGCTGGGGGCGGACGACCACCGGGGGCGGTGGTGCCGGCGCCGGGTCGGCGGCGAGGACTGCCAGCGCATGTCGGGTCGCCGGGTCGGCCGGTAACCCGGCCAGCTCGGCCTTCTCCAGCGGGGTCGCGCGACGTTGCCGCCCGCCGGGGGCCTGTGCGCGCAGCGCTGTGAACCGTTCCACGACAGCGGCGACGGGCTGACCGGTGGCGGCGGCGTGGTCACTTAGGCGGGTCCGGAGGCGGTGGGCGTTGCCGGCGGCGGCGAACCTGACCAGCGAGGTCGCGTACACCAGGTCATCGGCCAGGTCCTCGGGTGTCGCGACGGACTCGACCTTGCCGAGCAGGGTCTGCTTGCGGGTCTCGCTCAGGCGGGGATGGGCGCGAACCTGCGCGGCCAACTGCGTCACCACGGCGTGCTGGTCGACGTCACGCAGCCGGCTGGAGTCCCCGCCGGCCCGGCCGGTCCACTGGTGGCGCAGCCGGTGCATCACGGACTGGACCTGCGCGTCGTCCAACCCGGTCTCCACCTTGGCCAGCGCGATGCTGACCGACCCGAGCTTGCTCTGCCGGCACACCACCGCCCTAGCCGCCCACCGCGGAGTGAGCGCCGCTCACACGGAGCTGACGAGGGTGAGGTAGCCGGCCGCGTCCAGGCTCGGCAGGTAGGTCGCCTCCCGGGCAGGTCGCAGCATCAGGACCGGCCCGGCGGGGCCGCGCGGACCGGCGGTGGTCGCGTACACCGCGGGGATCGCCGTGTACGGGGCCACCAGTTGGTCCACCATCACGAACGGCACCGGGGCGTCCCAGACCATCTGGTCGACGGGCAGCTGGTCCGGTGCCGCGGTGAGCAGCTCGATCTCCTGCTGCGTCAGGGTCTCCGCGTGGTCGGCGAGCAACTCCAACCCGAGCTGCCGGTGGACCCCGACGGCGTGGCGCAGGCGGGCGGTCGCCCGCTCGTCCGGAGTCAGCCGGCTGTAGCCGGGGATTACCGCATCCAGAACCGCGGCGTTGGTGGTACCGAACACGGCTTCCCCGGGCCGCAGGAGGGCCCCGGCGACCGAGTGCACATAGCGGTTGCCGTCCGGGGTCAGCGGCCACTGCGCTGTCCCGCCGTGGTCTCGACCGAGCTCGGCCAGCCGGACGGTCACCTGCCAACCGTCGGCGGCGAGGTTCCGGGCCCGACCCAGCCCTCGGCTGTGCCGCAGTCCGATCGTTGCGTGCTGGTCACCGGGTGGCGGCTGGACTGGGGGCATCGGTGCTCTCCTGGTTGGCTCGTGCTCTGACGTGCGACGTGGGCATCCCGAGGGTGGACGCAGGACTGCGACCCCGGTGCACTTGATCGCCGCAACAGGCGGCTCCGCGACGCGGACGGACACCCCAGAACAGGCCCGCGGGGTGGCCGATTCGTGACAGCAGCCCCGGAGAGGTTCGCCGGGCCCGGTCGAACACCCGAGCCGGCGACCCGATGAGCTCAGCGAGCTGCTCGACGAGGGAATGCGGACGGGCCGGCCAGCTGCTCACCCGCCGCGCGGTCGCGAAGCGTCACCTACGAGGGCTGCAACGACTCTCCGACGGCGGGACCGCGTAGCCGCTCGTCAGCGGTCGTGTGCGGGGGCGCCATCCACGCGTCGGGGGGTCCCTCGTGCCACCTGCTCAGATGGTCGGCCAGTTGTGCATGGGCGTGCTGTCACGAACAGCCAGTCGGGACGCCCGTTCTGATGGTGAGCAGCCGCCCGCCGGAAGGACCGTCATGCCCCAGCCCTGTGTCGTGGTTGATGTGAGTTGACCCGCTTGGCGTTCACCCACGACCAGCTCGACCTGGCGTGGGCCGACCTCAGTCCGCGCCGGCTCCGCACTCGCCCGATCCACGTCCTCCTGTCCAACCCGGCGATGCCCGTGATCGGCCATCGCCGCCCACCTGCGCTGCCGGCCTCCGCCCTCGAAGCCGCCGCCGATCTCGTGGCCGCCCTGGCGGCTGCTCCACTGGCCGCGTTCAACCCCGACCCGGCCACGCACGGCATCGAGCGGCTGCTCCAGCTCGCGGGTCGACCGTCCGGTCTGCCTGCAGTCGTGAACATCGGTCGCCTGGTGGCGGATCGGGTGGGTGCCCCAGCCCCGCTGACGCTTGACGGGGCGTGCGCTGCGTTGGGGGTCCGTCCCCCGCATCCGGTCACCCACGGCACCGGTCGGGTCGCCGCCGCCGTGAGCTGCCTGACGGCGTTGGATCGACTCGGCGCTGACCTTCCGTCCGCTGCGGCCGGTGGCGCCGAATTCCCGGTGTCAGCGTGAAGGGCCAGGCGGTCCTCCCGCAGCTGCTCGTGGACCCGCCCGGGCGCGCACTCCTCGACCGCGCCTACTGCGGACCCGACGACGGACCCGTGTTCGAGGACTCCACCGACGACTGGGCTGCCGCGCGCACTCTGTGCAGCCGCTGCCAGGTGGTCGACCCGTGCCTGGTGTGGGCGCTGCGAGCAGAAGAGCAATACCTCTTCGCTGGTGGGCTCTCCCCGGACGAACGCCGCCAGCCCCGCCGGCGGCGCACCCGCGCCTGAACTCCGTCCCGAGTTGCCCGCTTGACCCGACGACGCGGGAAGAGGTCCAGGGTCACCACGCGGCCGCGGACTCCGCGAGGGCAGTGACCCGCCAGCCAGCCGATCCGCGGACCAGGGTGGCGAACACGACGTAGCCGAGGGCGGAGCCCTGCCAGTGGTCGCGGCCGACCGGCGTGACAGTGACCGTGTACTGCCGATACACCACTGCAGCCGTGTCAGGCGGGGCGCCGCTGTCCGTGCCCGAGGTAACGGCCACGACGGTGCGGGCGCCATGAGCGGCCCACCGGGCCCAGTCCGCGCCGCTGCCCGACGGGAGGCCGGCGGCCGTGACGTCCTGGGCGAGCTGGCCGCTGAGCAGCGGGAGGGCGCGTGCAGCCGCGTCGCGGGGGCTGCGGTCGACGGCGGTGTCCACGGTCCGCAGCACGGTGATCGCAGCGACCGCCACCCGGTCCGGACCCGGGATGTCGGCTGGGCTCGGCGACGTCGCCGGGTGGGTGGTCGCTGCTGAGCGCGGTGCGGCGGGCAGGGGCTGCCCGGTCACGGGCGGCGGCCGGCTCTGTGCCAGAGCGATGGGGCTGCCCGGGGGCCGCGACGGGCCGGGCGGTGCGGCGTGCGCAGCCGGCGTGGCCGGCCCGACCGCTACGGGGGTTCGACCCGGGAGTGTGCTGTCCGGGCTTGCCGGGGCCCGCGTTTCTGCGGCCGGGCTGGCAACGGGCGGCGACGCGTGATCCGGGGGGGTGTCGCCGCTGTGCCCGACCAGCAGCAGCACAGACCCGGTGATCACCAGAGCAGCGCTCACTGCAGTGAGCGGGTGTCTCATCCGAACCTGCGCACGGACCAGTACCGGACGGCGTAGTAGCTGCCGGTCAGCGAGGAGTAGCCGAGCAGTTTCCCGGTCTGGGGGGCGGCGAACATCCGCCCGTTGCCCGCGTAGACCCCGACGTGGTCGAACACGGCGCCCAGGCTGGTCGCGAACATGACCAGGTCCCCGGGACGAAGCAGGGACAGGTCCACCGCGGACCCGATCCCTGCGGTCACCGCGACGCCCATTCGGGCCTGCAGGTCCGCGGAGTGCGGGAGGGCGATCCGGCCCTGACTGGCGTCATAGACGGCCTTCAGGGTCAGCCCGGAGCAGTCGAACCCGCGGGTCCCGGCGCCCTGCGCGACACCGAGGGTGGGTCCGGAGGTGTCCCCGCCGCCCCAGCTGTAGGGGGTGCCCTGCCAGCGGACCGCGGCCACGAGCACAGCGGACCCGAAGCTTCCGTCACCGGCCGGGACCCCACCGCCGGGCAACCAGCCGTAGCGGCTGACCATCAACGCGCGGATCCGCGGGACGTACAGCTCGGTCTGGCCGTTGACCGGGATCCCACCGGCGCCGCGGACCGCGCCCGGCCCGGCGTTGTACGCGGCCAGCGCGAGGTCCAGCGGGTCCCGGTCGGACCTGGTGATCAGCCCGGCGTCGAGGTAGCCGGTGACCGTGGCGACCAAGTCGCAGTCGAATCGGGCCTGCGCCATCAGGGCGTCACCGATGTCGAACGGGGAGGTGCGGCCGTTGCCGTCGTCGTCGCGTCCCCACGCCGGCCACGTGCCTGGCATGAACTGGGCGGGGCCCTGGGCGCCTGCCGGGCTGACGGCGTCCACGGCGTACCCGGATTCGGCGTCGATCTGGGCGGCGATGACGGCCGGGCCGATCGTTGGGCAGGTCGCGCCGGCCCGGAGGACCCACGGCTGGAAGGCGGCCGGGACGTTGCCCGGGCTGTACCCGCCGGGTCCGGGGACGACGGCAACGGCCGCTCCGCCCGCGGCGACGACGGCGAGCCCGGCGATCGCGCCGACCGGGCTCAGGACGATCCCACCGGCGAGCAGAGCACCGGCGAGCCTGCCCGCCTTCACCGCGACCGCCGGGGCGCACGGGGGGCCGGGCCGGGCGCGGTGGTCGCGATGGCCATCTCAGCGGCGTCGCAGCCGTGCACGGACCCGGGCTGCCGACGTCCCGTCGGCCGGGGCGGCACTGTCCGGGCCGGCACCGCCATCCGGGGTCCCGCTATCCGGCGCGGGATGTCCAGCGCCGGGTCCGCCCTCGTCAACGGGCTCAGCCGGCGGGCTGGCCGGCGGTCCGGCGGGGATGTGCCGGCCGGGGGCGAGCGGGGCCGAGGCGATCGGGGTGGGCGGCCCGGCGGGTTGCGCTCGTCCAGCCGTCCGGTCGGAAGTGGCTGCCCGGGACGAGGGCGGCGGGGGACTGGAGCTGTCGCCCTGAAAGGGGGTGGGCTGCTTTACGGCTCGAGCCGGGTCCGCGGGCAGCGCGGGACGTCCGGCCACCCAGAGCGCGGGTGCGGTGGCAACCCGCACCCACTGCGGGGCCGTCCTGCGGCGGCCGCTGTCCCCGCCGCGCGCTGGCCGAGCGCCCGAGCCGGGCGCCGGCGGTGCTGGCCGGGCCTGCTGGGCGGTGGGGGGCGCTGCCCGTCCCCGGGTGGTCGCCGCCCCACTCGGGCTGGCGCTGCGGGACGCGTAGGCCCGTGCCGCCTCGGCGGCGCGGGTCGCGCTGACAAGTCGGCGGACCCGGTCGGCGCGGGCGGCCGCGGCCCCGGCCTGCGCAGCGGTACTGGCCCCGCCGGTCGCGGCCATCGCGCCGACGTTCACCGCGAGGCTGGCCAGCTGTGAAGCCGCTGCCTTCCGCCGGTCGCCCCGGATCTCCTCACGGGACACCCCGACCGAGGTCCCGAGCTGGGACGCGGGACGGGGCTTGGACCAGCTGCCTGCCGTCCGGGCCGCACCGGGCCGTGGGGCACCCACCGAGCCCGCGGCGGCGGCGCTCCCCGCGGCGGCGCCGAGTCCGGCTGGCTTCCCGGGGCGGCCGGAGGCGAGCCGACCGACCGCGGCGCCGGTGGTGAAGGCGGCCTCCCCGGTCCGGGTGGTACCGCGGCCGATGGCCGCCCCAGCCCGGACAGCGCTGGCCCCGCTGGTCTGCACCCGAGCGGCGATCGCCCGCGGATCGGCGGTCCCGGCCAGCTGTCCGGCGGGCAGCGCACGTGCTGCGCCGCCGCCGACGTTGGCCGACATCTCGTGGGCCTGTTCAGCAAGCCGGTGTGAGCCCCGGCGGATCGAGGACAGCAGCTTGTGCCGGCCGAAGAACCCGCCGACGACGATCAGGTCGATGAGCGCGAACCGACCGATCAGCGGCACGTTGATGCCTCCGTCGCCGCTGAGAACGACCTGGATGACGCGCATCAGCAGACCGAAGAAGGCCATCGCGCCGACCACGGCCGCGGCGGCCGCCAGGACGGTCCCGCCCCACCTCGCGAGCAGGGCCCGCCCGAACCCGGGGATGACCCCGAGGGGCACGACGAACACGCCCAGGACGGCGGCTATCGCCATGCTCAGCTGGGCGAGCAGCAGTCCGGCGCAGACGACCACGATGAACACGGCGACCAGGGCGGAGGCGACCGCGGTCAGGAGCGCGGCGGTGGCCCGCAGCGGGAGACCCGTCTCGGAGCCGTTGAAATTCGCGGCCTTCTTGTCGCAGCCGGCCATCTGGTCGCGCGGGTCGTCCTTGGTCCCCCACGGGCCCTTCTCGACGATCCGCTGGTACGCGTCGGCGCACGGGCTGCCGTCGGGGAACTCCCGGCCGAAGTTGACCAGCTGGTGGGGGCGGCGGATGAAGGTGTTCCCGATGACGGTGACGACCGGGGAGCTGAGGTCGGTTGAGTTGTCGGTGTCGGTCAGCGCGATTGCCGCGGCGGTGGTCCCGATCTCCTTGCTGATCCCGAAGGGGCCGTGCTCACCGAGCAGTGCGGTGCCCGGCGCGGCGAGCGCCGTCGCTCCGAGGACGCTGATGAGCATGGTGATCAGGTATTCGGCGGCGGCGTTGGAGTGCCGGCCGCGCCACAGCCGCAGCCCGCAGATGACGACCGCGACCGTGAGGAACAGGGGCTTGACGCCGAGCGGGTCCACGATCTGGGTCTTGTAGCTGACCGCGACCCGGTTCACCGGGCCGACGACGGCGTCGGCGAGCTTGAACTGCAGCGTCCAGTCCATCAGCCACTCGGCGAACCCGACGACCAGTGTGCTGCCCTGCCAGGCCCAGTTGCCCACCGCGTAGGAGGCCTTCGCGCTGACGTTCCACGCCGACCCGTCGTCGCCCATGAAGTCGTAGCTGAAGATCGTGACGCCATGAATCTTGCCGTTGAGCGGGTCGAACAGCCCTGTCTGGGCGGCGCTGCCACTGACATCGGTCGGGACTGGGTCGACCGGCACCGGGTCGGTGGGCACCGGCGCGGGGGCGGTCGGCGCGGGCCCGGCGGTGCGGGACGGTTGCGGCACGGGGAACGTGGGGATCAGCAACGTGGGGGTCGGGGTGGGCGGCACGGTCGGTGGCGCCGCCGGGCGCGACGCCTGGTGTGTGGTCGGCGCCGACACAGCGGCCCGTGCAGCCGGGGCAGCGCTCACCGCGTACGCGAGAGCGGCGCCCACCCCGAGGGCAGCGGCGATCAGCGCGGTCAGCAGGTGTACCCACCGGGGGACGGCCGGGGTCACGGGCGGTCACCCGACTCCGCCGACCCAGGTGGCGGTGCGACACCTGCCAGGGCGGGCGCCGACGGGCGGCGCCGCGTCGGCCTGGCCCCAGCCGGCGCGGGCGAGGCTGGAACTGGGACAGCTACCGGGTGCGGGGCGCCGGTTGGGGGGGACGCTCGGCGGCGGGCCGGCGGGCTCGTGTCGTCAACGGCGGGGGCGCCCGGGGCGGCGCGAGCCGGCTCCAGGGGACTGGTCGGGGACGGGTGGCCTTGTTCGGGGGCCGTTCCGGGCGAGGTGTCCCCGCTGTAGGCCACGGTGGTGTTGGCGGCGTCCCCGAGCCGGGCACGGAGGTGCGGGAGAATCTTGACCGGGCCGATCCGGCCGCGGGTGTCGCGGAGCAGTGCTTCCCCGGCTCGCTGGGCGCGGTCCTCGGGGTCGTTGGTGACAGGGGAGAAGTCGCCGACGATCTCGATCAGGTCGTCGTTGTCCGGGTCGGCGCCAATGAACCGCAGCGCGGCCTGGGCCAGTTCCCGGTTGCGGGTGCGCATGACGATCCGGGTGCCGAGCAGACCGGCGGCGACCGGGGGAAAGGCTCCGGCGTTCTGCGCGGCCAGCCAGGGTGAGGTGCCGTGCTTGCGGCCGTCACGGACCAGCTCCACGAGCAGTGCTTCCCCTTCGGGGCTGGTCGCGAGGTACCAGCACTCGTCGAGGGCGACGAACGCGAATCGGGCGCTGCTGAAGGCCCGCTCCTTGATGATCGCGGCGATGAGGAACAACGCCGCTCGACCGAAGAGCTTGGTGAACTCGATCCGCCGGGCCCGGTATTCACTCTCGAGTTCCTGCTGTGTGGGCAGGACGAGGTCGGCAGCGCAGAACACGACGTTGTCGGCGTTGCGCAGGTCCAGCACCGGTAGGGCGGGATCGAACACCACCCGGGCGATGTCCTTCCGCGCGGCCATCCGCAGCTTTCCGGCGGCCGATCGTGCGTCGGGATGGCCTGCGGGGCCCGCGCCGCGCCGGTCGAGTTCATCGACGACCGCAGCCATCGTCGGGTTCGGGGCGGACGCGACTGCATGCACGGCCTCGCTGACCGCGACGCCCTCGGGTTCCATCGGCGGGACCGCGAGCAGCAGGGTCAGGAAGGTCTCGGCCAGCCGCACGCCGTGCGGGCCGGGCATCACCCGCAGGGGGTCCAGGCTGACTCCGCCGGTGTCGTCGACGTCGATGATCTCGGTCCGACCGGAGCAGGCACGGGCGAACCGCACCCACTCCCGGCTCTCCGTGCGGTCGATGACCAGGTTCAGTCCGCGCCGGTCCGCGTTGTCCCCCATCAGCTTCTTGCCGCTGTAGGACTTCCCGGAGCCGAGCTCGCCGACGACTCCGACAGCACCGGATGCGTCGGCGGTCGGCCCCCAGGACGGGTCGACGAGCACGAACTCGTTCAGCGAGGTCCGGGCGCGGACTGCGAACAACCCACCCTGGGGGTCCCCGACCTGGTGGGACACCCAGGGCATCCACATCGCGAACGGGCGGGCGCCCAGGTACTGCCGGTACTCACCGAGCACTGCCGGGTCCGGCCGGTCCGGGAGCATCGCTCGCCACAGCTGGTCCTGCCCACCACCCGGGCGGACGAACAGCCAGTCCTCGCCGGCGAAGAACGCGCGCACGTCGTCGGCCCGCTGCTCGCAGGTGGGCTCGTCCGGGCCCCACACGCACAGCACGACTGCTGGTTGGACCTCGACGGCGCTGGACCCGGACAGTTCGACGCCGTAGTCGCGCAGGTCCCCGCGGGCGACCGCGATGGCGCCCTGCTGGGCTTCGTCGACAGCCTCGTCGCCTTCCGGCTCGAGCTGGTCGCTCTGGTCGCGAAGCTCGTTGAGCTTGCGGGTCACCTTCACCTTGGCGGTCTTGCCCGGGACGGTGCGGATGTTGCAGGCCACGTCGACGGGGAAGGCGAACCACTCGTCCATCCGGGCGAGCAGCTCACTGCCCGGCCACGGGAAGCCCGGTGGGGCTTCGGCGAGCACGAGCAGGGCCTGCCAGGACCGGGCGCCTTCCGGATCGGCGACCTCCAGCCACCGCCGCTGCGACGGTGGCCGCCGCCGGGCCGGCCCGGATCCGCCGTCGAACAGCTGCGCCACGCCCAGGTGCCCCATCCGCGGGGCCGGCCCGACCCGGGCGGGCACGGGCCGGTCCGGCGCGGCGGCCAGGACCGGGTCCCCGGCGCCGCGGTGCACCGCGTGCTCGAAGACCCACACGATCTCGGCGGCGGTGGCTGGGCGGAGCACAACCTGTCCGGCGGTGGGCTTGACCAGCTTCGCCGCGCGGTCCCGGGCCGCGGCGATGTCCCCGGCGGGAACCGGGGCCGGGGCGGTCCCGAACAGCCTGTCCACTGCGCCGGACACCTCGTGGAGCAGGTTCCGTGCGCTGGCGCGCGGGTTCAGCGGCACGCACAGCCACTCGGTTCGCTGCTGCGGCGGCGCGGCGTCAAGCAGTTCCAGGGTGTTCTCCGCGGCCTCCGCCCACGCCGGGCACCGCTCCAGGTCCACCCCGGCCACGACCGCGCGGACCACGTCGGCCGGGTCCGTGGCCGCGACCAGCGACAGCGTGAGGACCTGTTCCGGGAGGGTCTTCACCGCGGCCGTACGGGCATCGAGCAGTTCCCGGCGCCGCTTAACCGGCGCGTGGAGGTAGGAGTCCGGTTCGATCCGGTACACCGCCCAGCAGAACCCGGACCGGGTCCACAGCAGGTTCTCGTGCAGGCCGCGGATCATCGGATCTCCCACTCAGGCGGTACGGACAGAACAGGACGGGTATCCGCCCGCAAGGCGGGTCACCGGCTACGCGGAGAGCAGCGCTCGCATCGATTCGACGGAGGACAGCGGAACCGGTAGGCCAGCGGAACCCGGCCCGGGGGCGACTTCCGATGCCGCCGCCACCGGTGGGCGGGGCTGGAGGGCCGTTCGGGGCCGCACTGCCGCCACTGGCAGAACGGACACCGTCCCGGGAACGGGGGCGGTGGCCGGGGCCGGAACCTGGACCTCGACCGCGGCGGGCACGGTTCCCGCCGGGATCAGCCAGTACTGACCGCCCACCCGGGACGACCCGCTGAACCGGGCCCGCGGCCCGGTGGGCCGCCCCGTGGCCGGACCGGTGAGCAGGGCCACCTGGCCGACAAGCCACCGCCACGGCACGCGCCCCGCGATCCGGGTGCGCCGCAGCGGCAGCGACCCGGCGACCGGGACCATCACACACACCAGCAGGCTCACCGGGCCGCCGAGCCCGTCGGCGAGCAGAGGGCGCAGCTGCCAACAGACCGCGAACAGGGCGGCCAGCGCGACCAGCTGCGGCAGCGGCCAGGGGGCGCCGACCATGTTCAGCACCCGCCAGCCCTGGTTGCCGATCATCAGTGGCCACCGGCGGGCCTGGGTGTGGCAGCGGCCGGTTTCGGCGTAGCTGGCCGACTCCCCCGCCATCAGCCGGCCGTACCCTCCCGCACGACCCCGCCGGCGCGGCTCGGGTCGGCCAAGCGGCGGCTCAGGGGGATCTGCCCGGCAGAGGCCGGCGGGGCAAGCCCGTCGGCGCGGGCGGGGACGACGAGGACCGCGCTGCCCTTCAGCTCGTCACCGACGTGGTTCTCACCCCAGGTGATGTTGTTGACGGCCCAGATCACCAGCGACGCAGTGATGACCGCACCGACAGCAGCCCCGATGCTGCGCCGCTTGAGGTACTCCACGATGATCACGAACAGGGCACCGGCGACGACGAGGATCTTGAGGAACGCCACGAACTGGGCGACCTTCGCGGTGCCGAGCTGGAGGAATCCCTGCGCCGGGATCGCCCCGACGGCATGGGCGTGCAGGGCGGGCGCTGCCGCAGCGAACTGGGCGAGGTCGGGCACGTTTTCCTCCTGTGGAGACTGGTCAGAGCAGTGCTCTGCTGGTGGGATCGGACGGTCGGGACAGACGGGGGGGGGGGGGGGGGGGGGGGCCCGGTCATCCCGGATCGGGCGGAATCGAGGGCTGCGGGGTCGGCAGCGGCTCACCGGCGGCCAGCGCCGGCGCGGGATCCAGTGACCGGACCTCCCAGCGGCCTGCCCGCCCGGACAGCACCAGCCCGTAGCTGGCCGGGTTGCCCCGGCCGCTGCGCTCGACCGTGGCGACGGTGGCGACCACGCTGACCGCCGCTCCGGCGGCGGGGACCGGCCCGCCGGCGGCCGCCGCAGCTGAGTCGTCACCGCTGAGTGCGGTCAGCTGCAGTGAGACCACCCCGGACCCGGTGACCGGTGACAGCTGGGTGCCCGGGCTGACCAGCCGAGACACGTCCTGCCCGGTCAGGTAGGCCAACAGGAACGCGGTGACGGTGTCAGCGAGCGGGCTCCCCGACGCGGGCAGCGGCTGCCCGGCCGCCAGGTCCGGCTGCGCCAGCCCGGCCGGCGCGGTGACCTGGTGGGGCAGGGTCGTCGCCGTGTACGCGGCGGGTGACCCGACCGGGTCAGGGCCGCCCGCGGCGGCCGGGCCGCGAGCGAGCACGGACGTGGCGAACCAGCGGAGCACCGGCTGCTGCCAGCGGCCGCCGACCATGTCGCTGACCTCCGCTGCCACGGTCACCGCCCAGTAGCCCGGCGCTGCCTGCTCGACCCGCGCCGGCTGCACCCATGACACCCGGTGCGCTCCGGCCGGCGCAGCGAGCTGCGTGGTCGGCCCCCACACGCTGAGGTCGGTCGACGCGGCGGCCCCGGCTGCGATGCCAGCGCCCAGCCAGGTCTGGACGTACGCGGAGGCGAAGGCTCCCGGCCCGGCGGCGGTGTCCGACGGTGGTGGCCCAGCGGCCGGCGGCGGCGGCGTCGAGCGCGCCGAGAGCAGGGCGGCACCACCCAGCAGCGGCCCGGCCACCAGCAGGATCACCGCGGCCGCGCGGACCCCGCGCTGCGCCGCCAGGTAGGTGCCGGGCAGCGAACGCGTGTCCGGGTCAGCCCCGCTCGGAGCGGATGAGTCGCCGTCCTCGACGTCGCTGTCCGGGTACCCCGGTTCCCCACCGGGTGACCGGTGGCCACCGGGCGTTGGCCTGGGCGTGCGCCCCGCACTCCACCGGCGCCCGCCCGACCGGCCGGTGCCGGCCGGGTCGGTCTCGTCGTCCGCGTTGCGCACGGCGCGGCCGGACAGTGTCAGCTGCACCACCGTCTGTCGCCCCTCCCGACCGTGAGGAGCCCGACGCGTCCTCGCCACGGACTAGGGCGGCCTCGGCCGGTGACCGTGACAGCCGTCGGACACCGGGTTCGCGAGCAGCGGTTCCTCGAGGCGGGTGGGCGTTCTGTCCAACGCGACGGGCATCCTGCGCGGGTGGTCACCTCTGCTGCCGGCCCTGTACTGGCTGCGATGACCGCGGCCGCCACCGCCGGCCTTCTCTGCCGGTGGGCCGCAGCAGACGCACCGGACCGGGGTCGACCGGAGCTCGCGCAGCTCCGGGCCGGACCGTTCCGCTGGGTCGGGCCTCTGACCGCGGCCCTGATCGCGGGCCTGCTGGCCCTACCCGATCCCGGCCTCACCGAGGCACTCGTGGTCGGCGTACTCAGCGGCTCCGGAGCGGTGCTCACCGCCACCGACCTGCGGTGGCACCTGCTCCCGGACCGGGTGACCGGGCCGTGCGCGGCCGCAGTCCTAGTCCTGGCCGCCACACACGCCGCGGCCACCGACTCAGCCCAGCCGCTGGCCGCTGCCGCCGTGCAGGCCGGCACAGCAGCCGGTGTGCTGCTCGCGGTCTTCGTCGCCGTCGACATCGTCCTTGCCCGGCCCGGCGGTCCGGGGTTGGGAGATGTGAAGCTCGCCGGGCTGCTCGGCGGCACCCTCGGCGCGTTCACCGGCGGGCCCGGACAGCCGGTGGGCCTACCCGTTCAGGCGTTGCAGCTCCTGCTGCTCGGAGAGATCTTCACCGTCCTGCTTGGGCTCATCCAGCGCGCTCGTTCCGGCGTCTGGGGCTCGGTACCTGCCGGCCCGGGCTTCCTGCTCGCCGCCGCAGTCATCGGCGCCGCGACCCGGTAGGACCGCCAGGCTCCTGCCACGCCGGTCCGGGCTAACCCCCCACTCGACAGGGCGAGTATCGCCCGCTCGTCGAGAGCTGCACCGAGAACGGGGCTGCGCGGCGCGTCAGCCCCGGCCGTCAGAGTCACCGGTGCCCTCACGAGGGGCTTCGGTAGGGCGCGGGGTCGACCCGGTACCCGAGTGCCGACCCGTGACGTCGTCGGGGCGGGTGTGGGGGCGCGGTCCCGGGCGGCGACGGTGCTCGAGCGCGGCTTCGACGGTTTCCTGCCGCCACAGCGGGGTCCGGCCGGCGTAGGCGTCCGGCGCTGGCAGCCGCCCAGTGCGGAACGCGTCGGTGACGTAGTGCACCGAGACCCCCCAGATCCGTGCCACCCCGGCACGGTCCAACCACCCGGCTGGAAGGTCGCGGGAGGGCTCGGACACGCACGGACGCTACGGCGCAGCACCCACCGGCCCAGTGCGAGCACCGCTGCGGCCGTCGGCCATCCGCATCCGCCGGAGGCGCGGATCGATGCAGGGCCGCGGTAGTCCGCGGTCGTATCCCGGCCATGGTCACGCGGCGGCGCGGCGCACCCGCCGGGTCACGGTGTGCACCTGCAGGCGCAGGCGTGCGCTGATCTCCAGATCAGACAGGCCGATCGCCCTCAACTCCAGGACCTCAGCGGCAGCGAGTCCCCGCCGCGGCGGTCGCGGCGGGGGAACGGTCGCGGCCGGGTCGTCCAGGTCCTCGTCGTCCCACGCCAGCGGCGGCGCCCACCGGTGGCGCGCGGCCGATGCCGCAACCCGGGCAGCCCCGGGGCCGGCCGGTGCCGGCGTCATCGACAACCGGTCGTACGCACGGGCCACCAACAGCGCGGACCCCGCGGCCACCACCGGCGCACGGCGCAACGCCGGCCAGTCCAACCCGGCGCGGGCGGCCAACAGCGCCGGGTCCCAGCCGAGCGCGGCCAGCGCCTGCAGCCGGCGCACGGTCCCGGTGGCCGGGACCTCCCAGACGTCCAACGGTGTCCGTCCGACCGCGGCGACCGCGACCGCGAGTCGCACCCGGACCCGCGCATCGACCGCCACTGGCCCGGTGAGGACCCGGAGCGTGGCGATGTCGACGCCGCTGTGGTCCGTGACGTCGTCAAGTGACCACCCGGACCGCAGTAGGGCATCGAGCCGGGCACGGACCGGGCCCGCCGGGACGTAGCCGGTCGGCCGGGCCCCCGGGGTCCCCGACGCAGAGCTGGCGCAGCCCTCCGGGTTGGTCCGCGGCCGGGATCCCATCACGGCAGATGTCATCGGAGCTCCAGGTCCCTCGATCTATTATCCGGGACTGAGTCCTGATAGTTGCCCCTGGTTGTGCGGACGTCAACCCGTCGTCACGAACCGGCCCGCCCGACGCCCGCTCTGTCACCTGATCCGGTTGCAGCGCCGACACCCACCCGAAGGGGAGAACCGTGACCGCCAGCCCCGCCGACCTCACGCATCCCGGCACTGCGAGTAGCAGTCCCCGGTCACCACTGGTGGCCCCGACACGCACAGCCGGCGCGGCCGCGCGTCGGTGCGCAGCCGGGCGGGTCAGCCGATGACCAACCTGATCGATGACCTGCTCGAGGAACCGGCTGTGCTCTGGATGATCGGTGTCGGCCTCGCCGTGTGGGCGTTCCTGCATCCGGCTCCGGTCGAACGGTGGGCCAGCACCCACCTGCTCCCCCCGGTCCGCGGCCTGCTCCTCCACGCTCGCGCATTCGTCCAGGTCGGGGACGTGACACCGACCACCACGGGCCTGGCGCTCTGCGCGGCCGGCGCGATCACGGTCGGGCTCGGTCTGCTGCTGGTCGCTCGGCTGCAGCGACGACTGCGCGACCAGTTCCCCATCGGGTGACGGGCCAGTCGCCTGCAGGTGCGCCAGGTCGAAGCTCTGCGGGACCGGCCGGACCGCCAGCTCCGCCAGGCCGAGCTCGACGAACTCGTCCTCCCGCTGCCGCAGCGGCAGCGGGGTGTCCGCGCCGACCAGGTTCCGCAGCGTCAGCGTCATCTCCGGCTGCAGGTGCCCCTTCTACCGTTGCCCGACGTCCGGCTGGACATCGACGTGCCACGGCTGGAACGCCCGGCCTACCCGGTCCGGGGTCAGCACGGCCCGGTCGACGAGCACCCGGTCCGGGTGGTCGCCCAGCCGGACCAGCTCCGCTGGGACGCGGACCGCGACCGCGGCACCACCGGGCGACGCGACGCGCTGGACCGACAACTCGACCTCGGCGCTGCTGCCCGCCAGCTGTCCGGACCGGGTGATCCGGTAAGCGTCCTCCGGGGTCGCCGCGTGGAACAGCGACCGGTCAGCCACCGGCGGCCGGTCGCGGCCGCCCGTCAGCGGTCACGTCGCGGACGACCCGGTCCCGGAACTCTTCCAGGGACAGCTCCCCACGGACCCAGGCGTCCTGGACGGCCCGGGCCGCCGGCGTCGTCCGGCCACCCTCCATCTCGCTGCTGTGCCGGGCCGCCACGATCACCGCCCGCCGACCCTCCTCGGACAACACCCGCTCCGGACCACCGGGTCCGGACACCTGATCCACCACCCAACCCACCACCCCTACTGTCCGACGTTCCCTGTCCGCGCCGATCCGGACACCTGGGCACCGCGACCGTCGAGCCGTCCAGCGGTGAACCGGACCCACCGGATGTCGAAGCCCGTCACCGCCACCACCCGCTCGATCGAGTACCCCTGCACCAGCAGGTCCACGGCCTGCTGGGCGCTCCACTCCCCCGGCGGGTCCAGCACCGACCGCACCACCACCGGCCCGGACCGGTCACCCCGGTCACCCTGCCCGCTCACCGGGACGCCTCCCCGGTGACATCGTCCGGCGGGGTGTCGGCGCCGGGCAGGGTGGAGGTGTCCAGGGCGGCGGCGATCCGGTCCGCGGGGGGGAGCACCGCCCGGGTCTCCGCGGGCAGCGACGCCCAGTCCGCGACCGCGACCGGTGCGGCGCTGGTGGCCAGGGCGTACTGGGCGAGGGGGTCGCTGCGCCCGGCGACCAGCAGCAGCCCCACCGTCGGCGCATGGTGCATGTCAGGTCGGCGCAGCCTGTCGTCGACGACCCCGACGTACACCCCGAGCTGTCCGACATCTCCCGGCGCCAGGCGGCCGACCTTCAGTTCCACGACGACGTAGCGGAGCTGCTCGACGTTGAACAGCAGCAGGTCGACCACGACCTCGTAGCCGTCCCCGAGGTCCAACCGGACCTGCCGGCCCACGAACGCCATACCCCGACCGAACTCCAACAGGGTGGCCTGCAACCGGTCCATCAGGGCCTGCTCGAGGTCGCGTTCCGCTATCGGTGCGGCCAACCCGAGGGTGTCGAACACGTACGGATCCCGGACCAGCGCCTGCGCCAGATCGGAGTCCGCCGCCGGCAGCTGGGCGGTGAAGTTCGACGGCGCCGCACCCACCCGGGCGCGCAGACCGCTGCCGATCGAGAACTCCAGCACCGCCCGGGACCAGCCGTCCTCGACGGCCCGCGCGGCGTACCAGTCCCGCTCCGCCCGGACCTGCAGGCGGTCCAGCAGCGCACGGACGTGACCCCAGGGAAGTTGTGCCACAGCCTGTGGCACAACCCCGGCCAGGTCCGGCCAGGCCTCGGCGAAGGCCCGCATGTACAGCAAGTTGCGTCGTGACCAGCCCCGCTGGTCCGGGAACTCCCAACGCAAGTCAGCAGCAAGCCGGGCGACCACCCCGGTCCCCCACCCGGCCTGGTCCTGTCGGTCCAGGATGTCCCGGCCCACCGACCAGTACAACGCCAGCACCTCACTGTTCGCGGCCCGCGCCGCCCGCACCTGCGCCGACCGGACCCGGGCCTTCAGCTGCTCCAGCAGGTCCGCGTACCCCGCTGGGACCAGGTCGCCGTCGTCCGCCACCCAGCCGATCCTGCCGTGCCCTGGCCGGCGGACTGCGCCACCGCGAACAACCCGGAACCGCCAACGCCCGCCCTCGGGCCCACCAGGGACCGTGCACCCGGTGGCGCCGCTCACCCCGCGGGTGAGGTACTGACCACCAGTGACCCTTCACCTCGGGTCGACCACTGCGTAGGTCTAGCTCTTCCCGGCCGGATCACCCCTCCCCCCGCCGGCCCCGCAGGTACCGGTAGGCGCTCGACTTCTCCACACCAACCTCGGCGGCGGCCGCCGCGGCGGTCGCACCGCCCGCGACCCGCGCCCGGACCCGCTCAGCGCGGGCATCCCGCCGCACCAGCGCAGCCGGACGGGACTCGACCCGCTGCGCCGCCCACCACCCCGGCAGCGACGGGCCGTGCCACAGCCGGGTCCACCCCGCCATCGCCGCGACCCCGTCAGCCTCCGCCTCCGCCCGGACGGTGTGCTCGAGCAGCCGGGTCACCGAGACACCGAGCACCGCTCTCGCCGCGGTCGCGGTGTCCACCCACCCCGCCTTCCCGAGCGGGTTTCCCACCGTCGCCGGGTTCGGGCCGTGGTCCCGGCACACCACCCGCAACCGGCTCTCCCCAACCCCGACCACCACGCTCCGCTCGGCCACGGACACCCCCCACGCCCGCAACCGCACCAACCGGTCCGCCAACCGAGCCCAGTCATGCGACCGGCGCGCAGCGCGGCTAGCTCGGTCAGTTCGGCGCGGTCCGCGTCGGTGAGGCCCCCCGGCCGGGCCGGCCGTGGCGCACCGGTCATCGGCGGGCACGAGTCCGGTTGTGGAGAGCCACACCACCAGCGTCAAGCGCCGAGCTCGCCGTGATGAAGATGACGGCGTTGACCAACTTGGTCCAGAAACCGTATCTGTTCGTACCAATTACCAGAGCTATGACGACCACCCCGGCGACAGCGGTTCCAAACCATCGATCCCGCACCGACAGGCTACGTCCGCTGAACGACTTGATATGCAGTCCGCGATTTACCCAGGACACCCACGCGACATAGGCCGCCTCTGCGGCGAGGAGTACGAGGTCGAGGATGACGAGGCGGGTCACCAGGGCAGTGTCCGCGCTACCGGGCCGGGCCAGGCGCCGTCCACCGCGCGACTACCGGCGGGTGTGCTGGGGCTCGGTGAACACTTGCAGCGGCAGGCAGTCCACGCTCCGTCCGCGGTGCCCCGCACGGGCAGCATCGCGCTGCAGCACCTTGGCGTCCGCGCGTGCAGTGCTCTCCTCGGCGTACACCCCGACCAGGTCCTCGGCGTCCCACACCGCCCACACCGCCGCCGGCACCCGCGCCGTCACTGCCGGACCGCCGTCGGTGTGCCGGGTCGCCAGCAGCCGCGGCGCCGCACCCACTCCACCGGTGGCCTTTCCCGGCTGACCGGGTACGGGCGGACGCGCGCGTCGCGGGGAGGAGCGGGCAGCTGGGTCGGCAGGTGGAGCCCAGGAAGGTCCAGGGTCAGCTGACCGGCCACCGACGGGACCGCACGCCGCTGCCGTGTCTGCCCCATCGCCACCGTCGTCCTTCCCTCCGGGTGCGGCCGTTCGAGCCTTGCCTGATCGACGTCGAAAGTTGGCGACCCTCGACGGAGATCGCATCGGGATTCGAGGGACTGACCAATCTCGGGGGCTTGGCTAAGACTAATTAGTCGACGAGCGTGACCAGCGATTGACTCGCCGAGGATCGGCCCATCTGCAATCCGCCCATCTGCGCCCGGGTCGAGAGGAGGGTCCCGCGATGGTGCTGCCGCCGCGGCCCCGAGGGGTACCGGAGTCGATTGGCGGATCGTCGCCTACGGTGGTCAACGCTGATCAGAGCGACCAGTTATTACTGCCCTCCGCTCCTGCTCGCAGCGGGGGGCTGGGGTCGGGCTCGCGCATACTTCGACCGTGACTGACCTCCGCGGGACGCTCCGGCGCGTCCCGCGTGATCGGACCTTATTGTGGGTCGGCGGACTGTGTCTAGTGGCGTCAGTAACTCTCGGCGTGGCCCGCGCACTTACGTCCTCGCCCACAGGACGCTTCTCGGACACGCAGGTTTATCTGGTTGGAGCCGGAGCGGTCCTCAGGCGGTTTGTGAGACACCCCGCAGGCCCAGCTCCGCCGCGGACTCTACGGCCGCGGGCTCGCCCGCCGCCGCCCGAGCCACCCCGTCGGCGGTGGACGTGGCCGGAGGGCGGGCGGCACGGAGCATCCCGGCGAACCGCTCCAACCGCCGCTGCTCCACCGTCTCCGGGCCCAGGCTCGTCGCAGGAGGGCTAACCCTACGACTTCGCGGCGCCGCTGTCCGGTGCGACCTACCGAAGCCGGTGCCGTAAGAGCAACGCCCTTGACATCGACCGTCACTCGGGGTTACCTGACACTCGAGGCTCCACGGATTGCGACTCTCCGCTGGACGCCGTGCGGACTTGCACGACCGTTCCTCTCGCGTCTATCAATCATAGAGGGTGGGCAATGAGCTGTCCCAATACCGCAACGTCGTGGTCGATCCAGCCCATCCGTGCAGGAGACAGGTACGGCGGCGCGCTTACCGCCACGCCACACGATGGGCGCAGCGAAACTGAATCCTTCGGCGGCGCGTAGCATTGAGCGCGCCCGGCTCACAGATGAGCGTTGGAGGTAGCGACGCCATTACCACTCCAAACGTGGCCCATTTCGCGTACACGACCCCTTCAGACAGCAGCGACGGGTACGAATTCTCGCTCATTCACTACTGCGCCGTCGCTTCCGCTCTGGCATATGGCCAAGTCGACGAAGTACTTATCCACACAACAACCAACCCCCATGGCTATTGGTGGCGTCGAGCGACCGATTTGGCTACGACAGTCCACGCGGTCGTACCCCAAAAGCGGTTCAACTCAACTTTTCGACATCCAGCACATAAAGCCGACGCAATCCGCCTTAGTGTCCTCGAACAGCATGGCGGCGTCTTTATGGACCTCGACGTCCTAACTCTACGAGCGCTGACTCCTCTTCTTGATACAGGTCGCCCCGTCGTGGGCATGGAGGACGCAGTCGCCATCTGTCCAGCCGTCATCATCACGCCACCGAACGCGCCGTTCATCTCAAGATGGATCGATGGGTACAACCCTGCGACCTCCGAGTGGTCTGGCTTCCGGTCCGCGGGGCGGGACCAATATTGGGGTGAACTATCGACCCGCTATCCGATCCACCTCGCGACCGCTTACCCGACGGAAGTGATGGTGCTTCCCCCGTCCGCCTTCTACCCGGTTCACTGGCGGCGACGATCTTGCGCCCGGCTACACCGGGACCCGGCCGCTGGCGGGTTGACGCCAGCTGACCTTGCACAGAGCTACACACTTCACCTCTGGCAGACCGGACAGCGGATAGACGCCCTAAATCAGCTGACAGTCGAGCAGGCGCAGACGAAAGCGACCACTCTACTCGAACTCCTTGCACCACTACTAGAGATGCGGTGAGAGATTCCTGTAACCCGTTCACACAACGATCCCTGGGCGAACCAGCGAAGCATGCACGGATTCCCCTGCGACGAACTAATCTCAGCGCTGCAGAAGCACATACGGCTCGGTGACCTGGACGAGGCATCGTTGGCGGCCCGAGAAATGTTCGAGACCGACGAACAACTGTGCCTTCAGCTGTGGGACCGATTGACTACTATCGCCTGCTCAGACATCACCGATCGGAGCTTTCTTGCGCCGGTAATCGTTGAAACGCTCCGGACACAGAGCCTGCGACAGGACCGACGGTCCGGCGATGGATGGCTATACGTTGCCCACGCCGTCCGATACCTTTGCCAAGCACCAAAAGATCGGACTACCGACGAGCTATGCATGTAGCTGATGCATGCGGTGAATTACGAAGGCCGTCGTCCCTCGATACCAGACCGCGCTCTCGATAGCCATACAGGTCGCGGCCAAGATATGGGCCGCGGCGTTCGCCATTTCCTCTCAGAGGCTTGCGAGCTCAACAATACACGCGCCGATCGCGACGTGACATACCTACGGCGGGTCGAAGAGATCGTCGAACGGGGTGATTGGATTGAGTAACACCCGAGGTCGCTTGATCGTTACGGGCACCGGTGGTGCGTCCGGATACTCACTCGCTCTGGAAGCCGAGCAATGCGGATATCAAGTCCTTTGGGCTGATGCAGACCTGTTAAGTCCAGCACTCCTCCTACACCCCGAGCGTCGGGTGGTTCTCCCACTGGCCAATGACCCGATGGACTACAGCCCCGCGCTCACTAGGGCCGCTGAGGAGTTCGGCACTCAATACATCAGTCTAAATACTGACGCGGAGGTCCGCCTCGCTTCATTTTGCGCGACGGCCTTCGCCAATGCCGGTCTCCAGTGCTGGACGCCAGAGTGGGCTACGGTAAACGACTGTACCGATAAGTCACGGTTTGAGCTTCGCCTAGCATCGATAGATGGATTCCGTACGCCTCGCACCTATTCAGTCGACGAGGTCTCGAAGCGCCTCCCTGACGGTGGTGTATTCTTGAAGAGGAGAATTGGCAGCGGGGCGACCGATGCGCTGCCGTGTACTTCACAGTTGCAGCTCGACGCATGGCTCGCCCGGAATCCCGATGGTCTCATCCAACAACTCCTGACCGGCGAAGAGTTCTCAGCTGATTGCCTGTACACGGGCTTGGACTCCCCACTCGTCGTCCTTCGCCGGCGACTCCGAACGCGATCGGGGATGTCGACGGTGACGACGACGTACCACGACGACCGAGTCGAGACTGCCGTATCTGGCCTTGTTCGACAGCTGGGAGTCGTCGGACCCGCGTGCGTACAGGGCTTCGTGGAGTCCGACGGCATATATTTCACTGAGATTAACGTGCGATTTGGCGGGGGGTGCGCGGCCGCTATCTGGGGCGGCACCAGCCTCGTGGAAATCTACCTTGATTTACTGACCACTCAGAGTCGGCGACTCGGCACAACGATTCCCCCGGTCCGGGCTGAATCGGAGGTTTCGCTAATCCGCCCTCACTCCTACGTTGTGGTGAGCTCCTGACCGTGTGGTTCGCCAACTGACCTTGTCTGCGAATATTGAGGAGATCAATCATGGGACGAACCGTGGCGTTGGTAATTGCACCGCATCCAGATGATGAGACCTTCGGATGCGGCGGCACTCTCGCGGCGCTCGCCGCGTCAGACGTTGATGTCTTCGTGCAGGTGATTGCCCAGCACGGCATTAATACCGGCGGACCGGCTTTCGACTCGGCGCCGGTAGCACGAGGTCAGGAACTTGCGAAGGCTTGTGCCGAGCTCGGTGTCGCTGACCATAACGTGATGATCGAGGCGGGAAACTACTTGGACGGACTCCACACCGAGGTCGCCCGTTTGGTGGAATTCCTCGAAAAGAAGTCACCGATCGCCATCGACAAGATCCGCCCTCAGATTGTGTTGTTGCCAGCTCGGAGCGCCTTCCACCAGGACCACAAGGTCGTTCACCAAGCCGCTTTTGCTGCTTGTAGAAATCGAGGAGCTGGTCATCACTCACCGCCCGTCGTTTTGGGTTATCTATGTCCAGAGGACTCTTGGGCCACAGAGGTGGAACAAGCCACCTGCTCAATTGACGTGACTCCATTTTACCTTCAGAAGCAAGCCGCGCTTAGGTGTTATAGTCGCCAACTGAAGCCTGACCCTCATCCTCGGTCAATCACCTCGATCGAACATTTTGACTCGCTTCGGGGCGCTCACTTGGGCGTCGGTTACGCAGAGGCTTTCGTGACCTATCGAACCAGCCTTTCTTTCACGACCGAACCAGTGCAGTCCTGGAAGTTATGATGGATGCGCATCTTGAGGACTGGACGTGGGCGCAAACCGTCGTCCGCTTCACCGAAGAACTTCCGTGTGATGCGGTTGTGCAGAGTGTCCGTGCCATAGCGATCGTATCGAGTCGCGTCGTCGTGTGCAACCTCGTCGACGGCGTCCCGTTTTTGCCGGGGGGAACGCGTGAGCCGAGCGAGACCGTTGAGGACTGTTTCGAGCGCGAGTTGGCCGAGGAAGCGGGGTTTTGTGCGACCGGGCCGGTGACGTGGATCGGAGCCCATAGCGGGGTCTCCTACAGCGATGAGCGATACCGACCACACACCCCTTTCCCCTTGAAAGCTTGGCTGTGGGGCACTGTTAACGGCTACCTCGCGACAGCTCCGACCAATCCACCAGACGCTGAGCAAGTGACCAGCGTCAGGACAATCCCGCCGGATGACGCCATCAGGGCACTTGAACCAGCCGCCCGCGGCTACTCAACCGTCCTCCGCTACTGGCAGGAGATGGGCAAATACCATGTCAACTCGTGACCTGGTAGTGGACAGCGACATCACGACTCTAAACGACGACGCCTTCGCCCTCTACTACTTGGTCGCCCTCGGAAGAGTCCCAGCGGTCGTCACCACGGTGTTCGGCAACACATCGGCCCGATTGTCGGCGGAAGCCGCTCGCGCACTCTTCGTCGACACCAGTGTCACGGTAGAGGTGCACGCAGGGTCCGAGCATCCGCTGGAGTGGTCGAGTTCTACGCAGCAAAAACTGCGTCAGTTGCTCAAAGCACTGCCGGATGGAACGTATTTAGGAACAATGAGCGCAGACGACTCCGATTTTTGGCGCCCGGCGACTGGTGAGTCGACCGAGGCACTCGAGCTCGCGACCTTTTTAGACCAGTCCCCCGCTTGCGACATCCTAGCGCTTGGCCCAACGAGGAATATCGCCGGCGTCGTTCGGCAATTAAGGCCAGAGACGTTGCGGCGGCACCGCCTTTTCATCTCCGGTGGTGCTCTGCAGGAAGGAAATGTCACGCAGACCGCTGAGTTCAACGCTTTTGCCGACCCTGACAGTCTTCAAGTTTGTCTATCTGCCTCATGGGACCAGCTGACAATCGTCCCCCTTGAGGTCACCGGTCTTCCGCGCTTACGGGTCGCCGAAGCATCGCGAATCCGCGAGGCCCGAACACCGTTTGGACGGGCACTCGATGACCTCGAGCGGCGGAGCCCACGCGACAGCCTCACTCGCGAACCGGTATGGGACGTGATCGCCGCGATGATCTTAGCCAACGAGTTGCCGGTGCAAGCCCACCAGGCCACGGTGCGAGTGCGATCAGACGGGTGGTGGCGAGGGACCACGGAAATCTCGAGCGTTCCCGGTCCACACCGCGTCGTCACAGCGGTCGACCCAGTAATGGCCATCCAGCGCTTCGAGGCTACCGTCGGTGCACCGGCGCAACCGCTATGACCAAAGCAACCGACCGTTCGGTCACCATCATCATCCCAGTTTGCGACGACATGCTCTTATATCGATGTTTGGCGTCCATTGACGTTGACTGTCCAGTTATTGTCTCAGCCAACGGATCTCCCCCGAATTTCTTGCGGGCTATTAGGCGAAGCGTCGAGAAACAACCTAACATTGAGATCGTTTCGACGGAAACTCGCGGGATAGGTCGGGCATATAACTGCGCGATCGCTCGTGCGGAGACACAGTGGGTCGCGCTGATGGACTCCGATTGCACGTTTGAACCAGGTGCACTTGCCCTACTATTAGCGGCGCGTAATGGCGCTGACCTAATCAAAGGACGGGTGCGCTTCCAGACGAACGGGGCGTCGTCTCGCTTGGTCGCCGCCGCTCGGCAATTGACCGAAGATCCACTTTACACTGGTAAAACTTCGGCTTACAGTCCACCTTTATTGTACCGACTGGCAGTAGTGGAGCATATGGGTGGCTACCACTTCCATTCAGGAATGGCTTGGCGTGAGGACCGTGAATTCGAGCTGCGCCGTCGAGCGGCAGGGATACCGGTCCGTCTCGTACCCACATCAGTAATCTGGCACAAGCCATTGACGGTGTCTGGCGACCTACGAAGTGTGTGGTCTTACGGATCCGGTCAAGCGGTCGGGGAACATTTAGGAACGCTACCGAGACTATCGGTGTTTCGGGAGCTGGCTAAGATCAAAGCAGTGCTTATCCGTGGCCGTCAACGTGGTCTTAATCGCCCAGCAACATACTCGGCAGTTCGTATCGCCGTCTCATGGTTCGGGCGGGCCTCTGCTTTGAGACGGCTCTCGAGGCGACCTGTACCGGGTCACGGTCCAGAGCGTTCACGATGCTGCGAAGTCAGTGGTTGACCCAACTCTCGTCCGGCGGTGCAAATTAATTCCCTTGTGGTAGCCCAATCATCTACAGTACTTGCCTGCTAACAGTTAAGTAAACCATGGATACCACGTCGACAGAAGGGTATTAAATGGAGGCTACCTCGAAAGCCCGCCAGGTCTTGCAGGTAGATTCGCAACCGAGCGATCAGTCGCGTCTTCTCTTCCTCGTCACTCGATCATCGCAGGGTGACGTACCGAAAGCAGGTGCTGACCTCCGCGAGGATGCACTTATCGTTGGACTCCGCCGAATTCTCCCAACCGACGTCCTGGCGATTACTGACTTGCACGAGCGATCGGGGTGCATTGACGGTTGCAGTCAGCTCACTAACCAGTTTTGTCGAATCCCGGGATCCGACGAAACGCATCAATGGCCCTACTGCGCCAGTGCCGACATTGCGCTGGGTAAATTCCTAGAAGAGACCTCCTACGCCGCGGTTATCGTCAGCCACGTTCCAATGCACCATTTCATTCGAACGGTTAGACGGTACGTGTGCACACGTGTGATCGTCGATCTTCACAACGCAGAGGCGGACCTCGAAGAGGAGATGTTTAACCACCCGGATTATGTCGCGCTTCGGGCGCCAGATGCGGCGCAATGGAGCGGCATGGCGCGAGTCGAGCGGGTGCTGCAAGCCAACGCTGATCTGGTGACTATTCCCTCTGCCTCGGACCGAACGCGGTTGATCCGTCGGTACGGGAACACTTCGATCGCCGTCGTGCCTAATTGCGTCGACGTTTCAGGCGAGTTCCCAAACGTTGAGGAGTTGACGGTACGGTCATGTTTCTTCCTCGGGGCTCTCGAATACTTCCCAAACACTCAAGCAGGTGTCAACATCGCCGAGCGGATTGGACCCGCGATTTTGCACGCGATGCCGTGGCTTCAGGTGATAGTAGCCGGTCGCCGACCCCCTTCCGTGCTGACGGCGGCTTGTGGGGCTAGTCCAGTTACGTTGGTCCCCGACGTCGTGGACGTGTCGGCGCTCTTCCGCAACTCCATCCTGTTGGTCCCCCTTGAATGCGGTGGCGGAACCCGATTGAAGATTCTGCAAGCATTTGCCTCCGGATGTCCAGTGATTTCCACAAGCAAAGGGATGGAGGGTATCGATGCACAACCCGGTATTCATTACGTCCTAGCGGACGATTCCGACTCCTTCGTTGACGGGGTCAGGAAGATCGTTGACCAGCCAGCGGACGACCTAATCCGCCGAAAGAATGCGTGGGCTCTCGTGTGCGCTCGTTATTCGTGGGACAGCGTCGTGGAACCGCTCCGCGCGGCGTTGGTGACAGTTGGCGTCCCCGCAATCTAGTGACACCGGCAGCAGCGTAGAGCTTGGCCGCACGACTCGACTATCGGCCCGATTTCAAGAAAGGTTCTTCAATGTGGACACTCGGAATTAATTGGAGGTGGCACGACTCTGCCGCCGCCATTGTTGACGACGACGGGCGAGTGGTTGCATTCGCGGAGGAAGAGCGCTTCAGTCGCCTGAAGCACGCCTGGAACAGCTTCCCAGTTCAGTCGACTGCCTATTGCCTTACGGTCGCCGGCCTCCAATGGCGCGATATCACAACCGTTGCAGTCGGCTGGGCGACACAAGGACTCGACTCCGATGTAAACTCGCTTCTATCGCAGATTTTTGGTGACGACTACTCAGCGGACCATCGACCCGCAGTCGTCTTCGTCGAGCACCATCTCGCTCACGCTCTGTCGACATATCATGCATCAGGGTGTGCGCGCGCAGGTATCCTCGTCGTCGACGGAAGTGGGGAGGTTGATTCCGCGACGGTGTACAGCGCGGATCCCGCGGGCTCGCTAAAGAAGCTTCGGAGCTGGGATCGACGCTACTCCGTGGGTTCAGTCTACTCAGCGGCCTCACAAGAAATCGGCTTCGGTCCATTGGATGCTGGCAAAACGATGGGGCTCGCTCCGTTTGGCCGAGGCGATGAGACGCTCGTTCTTCCAGTCGGCGATCTCGTATCAGGCGAGGTTAACGCGGATTCCCCCGTCGCGAACTTCTCCTCAGGTCAACACTTCGATGAGTTCGTTCGTGCCTGGCGAAGGTATTTCCAGTCGCGCTGGGGGAAGATCGAGGTCAAAACTGGGCAGCTTCAATCGTGTCCGGCGGCGCGAGCGATAGCCATGAGCGCTCAACGGACGGTCGAGGAAACTCTCCGAGGATTGTATGCGGAAACCGTTTCGTTGACCGGAACGGACACCGTCTGCTTGGCGGGAGGGGTAGCTCTGAATTGTGTTGCCAATGGCCTCCTTCCAGCTGATGTGTATGTGCCGCCGTTCCCGCATGACGCTGGCGTGGCGTTAGGCGCAGCGTGGTTTGCTTGCCCGCCGAAGCGGCGCCTTGCAACGCCAATCACGCCCTACCTCGGTTTGGAGATCGACGCCAGCGACCAATTGGACCGAGTGCGCGCGCGCGGCCACAATCTCCGCGACTTTACTCCCGAGCACGTGACCGACTTACTGCTACAAGGCTTGATCGGCGCTGTCGCCGAGGGAAGGGCTGAGATTGGCCCCCGAGCACTCGGACACCGATCGATCATCGCGCTCCCAAAGCCGGCGAAGGTCCAAGCTCGTGTCAACGACCTTAAGCAGCGCGAGCACTGGCGGCCGTTCGCCCCGGTATCGCTCCGCAGTGCAGCGGCCAGCTACTGGCCTACACAGGGGGTGCGCGAGCTCTACATGAACGGAACAGCGGTTGTGTCAGCCACTGGTCGCCGCGATATGCCCGCCATCGCTCACATCGACGGTACAACTAGACCGCAAACTATCCCGGATGATTCTCCCGGGGTGGTAGCCGCTTTGCTTCACGAGCTTCGGAAACGGAGTTTGCCGCCCGCACTCATCAATACATCGTTCAACGGACCCGCCGAGCCGATCGTCAACTCCGCTCGGGATGCTGTTGATTGTTACACATCAATGGCTCTCGACTTCTTGGTTCTTGGTGACACGCTTATCACCCCCGCGTCACATTCTGTTGATTTGTAACTAGTGTACGGCATCAACTGCTGGCGCTGTCGTAGTGGCGCAACCCGCACCGCCAAATGGCTGCGGTGACGGCGCAAGACACGATCACAACCAAAGGGAGTAGAATGGCGGTTTTAGCGGGTTGAAGAAGCTGCTCTGCTGGGTATGAGCCGCTCAGCGCGGCCGGCGCGAGTGAGACCAGGAGCACCTGGAAAGTGCGGGGGAAGAACACTCGCGGGTACTGACCGGCCCCCCTCCACGCGAGAACCAGGTCGTTCACTGGCTCTATGGACTTGACCCAGAAAGCAAGAAGAGCGAGGTCAGCCCAGAACATACAATATGCCACCGTGCCGCCGAAGGCCCAGGCCATCATTACTAGAACCCCACCGAGATCGAAAGGAAGATGGAAGGTGGCATAGGCGATGCCGACGACAGCAGCTCCTGTAAGGCATTTCGCGAGTTCGGTGGGCTGAATCCAACGCATTATCGCGTAAAAGAAGGTTGGAACCGGTCGAACAAGAGCTAGGTCGAGTTCGCCCTGGCGAATCGCGGAATCGAACCGCCGCAAGCCGGGCGACATGAAACAGTCCATCAAACCACTGGTCATAGCGAATACGCCAACCGTCACAACGGAGATATGTGCGATTGCAGGGTTAAAGCCGATGTAATTCGTGAGAATGAGCACCGGTAAGACACCGACGCTTAGCTCACCGATGCTTGCAAGTAGATGAAGCCAGGCCTGCGCCCGAAATTGAAGGTCTCGCATCACCGCTTGGCGAAATAAGCCGCGCCAGACAGCGGTACTAACACGTAGTTCTCGGAATCTCATGCGCCTGCTCCGCTATAACGGCGTAAGCCTCTTCGCCAGACGACGCGAGCGGATACAAGAGCCAACACAACCCACCCTGCTTGAAAGATCAGCCCGTTCCTCACGTCGTCGGCGCTCGGGGTCAAAAGCGCAGTGATCGGAAAGGCGACGGCGTAGCCGAACGGCTGGACGGCGAGAAACGGTTGCCACGCCGCCGGCATTAACGAGAGAGGGATGAGCGCTCCCGACAAGAACAGGGTGACCAGCTGACGGAGGCGATCTACCGCGGAGACGTCAGCCCACCAGAAGGCTAATGAGCCGACGATGATGTCTAGGCTGAAGATTAAGATCGCCCCGAGTGTGGTCGTCCATAGGAACAGGAGCCATCGAAGGCTGACCGTCGGAAGCATCAAGTCGTGCCGAAATGGTAAAGACATAGCGGCTATCAAGGGCAGGATAGTCAGCATCTTAGCAACTTTTTCGGCGATGTTGCTCGCTGAGGCGGCAAGGTGGGTAGAGCAAGGTCGCACCAACCAGGAATTCAGGTGGCCCAATCGGATACTGTCGGCCAGAAACCTGGCCGTCCAACTCGAAGTCAACATTGTAACGAGGCCGACCAGCAATAGGTACGTGATGAGGTAGTCATGTGTAACCGGTGGATTGGCGCCGTTTCGGATAGCTCCGCGCCAGACCAGTAGTGACACCAGAGAAACGGTCAAAACGCTCGCCTGCATCGCCACCAGCCACCAACGATACTGAGCGATCATCTGGAGTTCTTGGCGTAGCAAGGCGAGGAACACAGCCATGGTGCGGCGTACTGGCCTCGGATTCACGACCGAACGCGCTTCTCACGGAAGATCTTCGACATGACCTCATCGAGTTTCGGCTCGACAATGCGGAAGTCGACGAGGTCACCCCACTCCGATGCGGCTTGTACCAACCTACCAAGGGGCTCACCGTCGAGGCGGAGCCGAACGCGATGCGGTTCGACAAGACTCGACGCAACGCTAACTTCGGGGGGGAGATGGAAGCCGTTCCGATAAGTCAAGATCACATCTTTCGGAAGTTTCGCGTGACTCCGTAGCTCGTTAAGGTCACCGTCGAAAGTCGCGCGTCCACCGTTGACGACGATAACGCGCTTGGTAAGCGCTTCAACGTCGTCCATGTCGTGGCTAGTAAGAACAATTGTGGTCCCCAAAGTTCTGTTGATCTCGAGGAACAGGCTCCGCACGATGAGTTTTGCCTCGACATCCAACCCAATTGTGGGTTCATCGGCGAAGAGGAGCGTCGGGCGATGCAAGAGTGCGAGAGCTAGTTCGCACCGCATCCTTTGGCCGAGCGAGAGATTTCGGACCGGAGTGTCCAATATTTCGGTAATTCCGAGGAGTTGTCCGAGCTCGACCACGCGAGCAGCGAAGTTTTTGGTCGTTATTTGGTACATGCTGCGATGAATTCTTAACGACTCGCGGGTGGAGACGTCCCACCAAAGCATCGCCTTCTGACCGAACATGACGGAGATTTGCGATAGCAACGCGTACGAACGAGTCGCTGGACGCTCGTTGCAAACGGTCAACTCACCGCTCGTGGGGAGAAGCAAACCGCACATCATCTTCACGATGGTTGTTTTGCCAGCGCCATTTGGTCCCAGTAGACCGACGATCTCACCGTGGTCGACAGTCAAGCTGACGTCATCTACCGCTTTAACTGTGGTCAACTGACGGTGGACCAAGCTTTTCAAAGCGCCCGCTAATCCGTGTGGCTGCTGATAAATCTCGTAGTCTTTCGTGAGACTTTGTGCCGAAATGACTGGCGACGATCCACTCCGGTTCATAAGCACGTCGACTCCTATCCGATCACGCAGGGCGGGGATCGGTAGAAAGTCGAAGTGGTGCTCCTGCCCTGAGGAGCAATTCAGGGTAGCACGCCCGGGGACGGTTCCGGTGTTCAACGGAATCACCGTGCCAGCGGTGATCAGCGTCGGCCCGATCGATTGTGCTTAGCACGTTCGCGACCGAGTGACAGAGGTCTTGAGGGTGGCGACTGGGATTTGAGCCTTTCATCGCGCGTTTCCTTCGTACGCTCGGACCGTGTCTGGTCTCGAGTTCATCGCCACCCTCGTCAAGGCCCTGGCCTGGCCGATCGTTGTCCTCGTCGTCGTTCTGCTGTTCCGTCGACAGCTCGCGAAGCTCCTCGGCCAGCCACTACGGAGCCTTCGAGCCGGGCCGCTCGAGGCCAACTTGGACCTTCAGGCCGCAGAGCTCCGAACCGAGCTGGCCGACTCAACTAGCCCCGGCCCGGACGGTTCATCTGGTGCGACGGCCGACCTCACGCCACTCGCCACAACAGCACCTGCTGCCGCGGTGCTCCAAGCGTTCAGCCGGATCGAGAACCGACTGCACGAGCTTCTCGCCGACGAACCGGGTCGCGGGTCCGCCTTGCAGCTAGCGCGCCGCGCCTCCGGTCTTCGTCTGATCAATCCAGAAGCGGTCAGGGCGGTCGAGGGTGCCGCCGTGCTCCGCAACCTGGTCGCCCACGGCGGACCAACCGATCTCGACGAGACCCGGGCCCGGGACTACCTTGTACTGGTTGACGCTGTGCTCTTCGCCCTCCAGAGTCCCCCCTAGCAGCACAGGGATAATCGCGTTTGTCCCACAGTTGGCGTACTCCGGTGAGATAGATGCGGGGGCGGGTCTGCCGGGACACCGCCACCAAGACCGAGGTCGCCTCCGGCCCCCGACCGCGGGTGTCCCAGCGCTGCCCACTGGGAGCGCTGGCCCGTTCCCCTTCTCTGGTATCGAGAAGCGGTGCTCAGTCGTCGGCGGAGACCGGTGAGCGCCGTGGGCTGTGGAAGGTGAAGGAGACACCCGCGATCACGGTCACGGCGGCGGTGGGTCAGCTCGCGGTGGCCTGGCGGTCGAGATCGGTGACCTCGTTCATCAACGCGATGGTCTCCGGGGACAGGTCCTGGTGCAGGACGAGTTGGGCGCGGTCGATGGCGCGGCGTAGGCCGGCGGGGTCGCGGGCGACGGCGCGGGCGCGGATGAGGTCCTGCCAGAGGATTTCGGCGGTGGGATCTGCGGCCATGCCCTGTTCCACGGCGTGAAGGGCGACGCCGGGGTTGCCGGCGGCGAGGCTGCGTTCGGCCAACGTGTGGGCGGTGTCGACGACTGCGGCGGTGACCTCGAGCTGGAGGTCGTCGACCCACAGGTGGTTGGTGTGGCTGATGTTGCCGAGCGGGCGGCCCCGGACGAGGGACAGGGCGCGGATGAGGGCGTCGTCGTCGTGGCCGCTGATGCCGCGGGCGCTGAGGGCCTGGAACTGGGCCCAGTCGGTGGTGACGCCGTCGGTGAACCTATAGCCGGCGGTAGCAGTGACCCGGGGCAGCCAGGGCTGGCCGTCGGGGGTGGTGCCGAACCAGCGGCGCAGTTTGGAAGTGGCGGTGTTGCGGGCGACGGTCTTGTCCACCGCGACCCGGGGCCAGAGCGCGTCGGTGACCTGGGCGGAGCTGGTTCCGGGGTGCAACGCGATCCAGGTGGCCAGCAGCAGCAGGAAGGTGCCGTCGCCCTGCTCAAGGGTGCCGGTGGCGCCGACGACGTCGAGGTCGCCGAGCAGGGTGACGTGGGGTGCGTCAGCGAGAGCGTCGAGGGTCGCGTCCAGAGAACGCCGGCGCGGCTGGCGGCGGGCCGTACCGGTGGGAGCCGCTGCGGCCGGGATCGGTGCCGCGGGCGCGGCCGTAGACGAGGACGGATCGCTGGCCGGCGCAGCGAGGTCGGGGTCGCGGGATGGGCGGGTCGGGCTGTCGGCCGCTGGGCGGGTGCGATACGCGTCGGGTGCAGCACCGAGCGGTGTCCCCGGTCCACTGGGCTCCTCGTGGGCGGCGGGACTGTCGACCGCGCCATGAGTCGGGGCGATGTCCGGGCCGCTGGAAGTCTGGATGTTGGCCAGCGCGGCCCGGTCAGCGGCGAAGTCGACGTCCGCCTCCTCGACCGGCCCGGCCGCGGTGCTGTCCGGAGTTCCGGTGACGTCGACGGTGTGGGCGGTGGCGGCGGCGACGCCGTCTGGGGCGTCGGTGCTCCCGGGGTGCAGGGCGAGTTCGGCGATCTGCACCAGCTGGGCGCGTTCGTGGGTTGAGAGGTGCTGCAGGCGCAGGTCGCAGCCCATCGCGGCCAGCCGGGTGATCCGGTCCTGGGTGACCGCGAGGGCCCAGTCGGGGTCGGTCCAGTCATCGTCTGGACCGGTGGTGGTGACAGCTGCGACGGCCACGCTGGGACGGCGGTTGAGGAGGTCGGCGAGCCGGTCCAGTTCTTCGGGGGTGGGCGGGGTCACGCAGAGCACGATCTGCGGGGCGAGCAGGTCGGTGGCACCGTGTCGGACCCGGGCGTCGGGCAGACCGTTGGTGTTGGCGTCGGCCAGGGCGGCGGTGTCCCCGTCGGCGGATGCCTCGAGCATCGGGAGCGCGTCCGCGAGCGACGCGTGGTGGTGAAACCGGTCCTGCAGGGTCAGGGGGGCCAGGTCCGAACCCCAGCCGACGGCGTGGACTACGAGGTGGTCCGCCAGCCGGCTGGTGCCGAACTCGACGGCCATCGCGGCGAGAACCCCTTCGGCGGTGGCGGCGGCCCGGTCATCGGCCGGGTCCACGATCAAGGTGAGCGCACGGGCGGCTTCCAGGTTGAGCAGCAGCAGCGATGCGCCGTCAGCTGTCGGCCCCAGGGTCAGCAGCGCGGGGTAGGGAGCAGCTCGGACGGGTTCGTCCGGACCGGACGGGGCGACGGGGTCCGCGGGGTCCGCGCCGTCGGGGCTGGCCACCTCGAGGTCCGCGGCGTCAGGGGCAGGGTCCGGCGGAGCCCCGGAGCGGTCCACGCGCCAGTTGCCGACTGCGTCCACGGTGACCCAGTCGGGGCGGAAGGTCTGCGGCTCGGAGAGCACCAAGGTCGCACCCGCGGTGTCCAGACGGACCCCCAGCAGAGCGGGGACTGGGCGGCGGCGGGCGGCAGCGTACGCGGCGATACCCCGCAGGACGGTGTCGAGGAACGCGACGGTCGTCGGCTGCTCCACGGCGAGCGCCTCGAGTTCAGCGTCCCGGTCCTCCGGGTTGGGCAACGGGATGCGCTGGCCGGGGCGGCGACGGCGCATCTGGCGTCGGCGGCGGACACCGAGCAACGCGAGGACCCCAGCCGCGGCGAAGCACCCCAGTCCACCGAGGGTCAACGCGCCGAGCCCCCGCGGACCCGACCCGTCGACAGCCCCTACGGCGTCCGTTGCCGGGGTCGCCGCGGCCGGGAGGGTCGGCGCCGGCTGGGACGCCTGCGCGGTGGCGGTGGGACCGGGGACGACCGGCGCGGACGCGGTCGCAGCGGTGTCGGGCGCCTGAGCGGTGGGCAAGGTCGCGGAAGCGGGAACGGGCGTGGGCTGTGTGGGGGCAGCGGTCTGAGGCGGGGTTGCCAGTGGCCTGCCGCGCTGCTCGGCTGGCGCGGGCGGCAGCGCCACTACCGGCGGGGCTACCGGCGAAGCGGTGACGTGCGGGCCGGTGGCCTGCGGAAGCCGGAGCTGCCAGCCGGGTCGGAGCAGATCAGGGTCCGCGATCCGGTGGCTGTTCAGGTGGTAGATCTCCGGCCACCGGCTCTCATCGCCGAGCTCCCGGTGCGCAAGCTCGCGGAGCGTCTCGCCGGACTGCACGATCGTCCACCCCACTGGGGCCCGGAACGCGGTGCGGGCGGGCGGGATGGTCAGGGTCGCGCCGACCGGGATCGTGGACGGGTCGGTGAGGGTGTCGCGGTTTGCCTGCCAGATCCGCGTCCAGTCCTCTCCCTGGCCGAGGTGGTCCTCGGCCAGGGACCACAGGCTGTCCCCGGCCTGGACGTGGACACGGGTCCCAGTCGCCGAGCCCGGAAGGCCGGCGGATGTGGGGACGGCAGCGGTGGCCCGGACCGCTGGAAGGGCGGCGACCATTCGGGACTGGGAGGCGGCGGGGCCGGGGAACGTCGGGACGGGGAAGCTAGGAGCGCTACTGCCGGCCGCGATGGCTGGGCCTGCGACTGCGGCGATCATCACGGCCGCCAGGACAGCAGCGACCAGGCCGTGGACAAGGCTCTGCGACACCCGCAACGACGGCAGCGTGAGCTCGGGTGGCTGCACGCGCCGGACTTGGTAGGCGAACTCAACGAGCGTTGCGTAGGCCAGGTGCAGCCATGCGATGGCGCCGATCAGCAGGAGAACCGGGCCGAGCAGCGGGTTGTCCGTGGACGCTGTGAACAGCTCCTGGTGCAGCTGTGCCCAGGACTGCGGCCACGCGGTGCCCGACGCGATGAGCGCGATGAACGCGGGCAACCCGACGAGCAGCGCTGCCAGCGCGACAGCGGACGCCGCGGCACGCAGTAGGCGCCGGAGCGCGGTCACCGGCCCGGCCCGACGAAGTGAGCCGAAGCTCCGGGCCAGCTGATGGCTCGAGCCGCTCCGGGGGCGGTCATGGGCGGACCTGGCGGAGGTCGACGGTCTGGCTCGCGCGGACAGGCAGGGAGTCCACGCCGACCGCGGACAGCAGCACGGTCCTCGAGGTCGTGGTGATCGTGACGGTCAGCTTCGTCCCGGACACGTCCACCGTGTAGGGGGTGCCGGGGGGCATGAACGCGCGGACCGCGGCCCGGGCGCGCGCCGGGTCCACCGATCCAGCCGACCCGGTCACGGAGCTGTCGCTGACGGCTTGGGCACCGGCGCGGGCTGCTTCCCGGGCCAGCCCGTCGGTGGTGGTGGTCGCGCGGACCTTCTCCCCACCGTCGACCATGACGGCGATCGCGAGGAGCAGGGTCGGTGCGAGGATCGCGACCAGCACCGAGCTGGAGCCCCGCTCACGGTCGCCGCGCAGGTGGCGGGTCAGCGTGTTCACCCGGACACCCCGACGGCCTGAAGTTCCCCGATCCGGATGTGCCGGACCGGGCTGGTCAGGTCCAGCGGGATCTGCCCGGTCGCCCCCGCCCCGGTCCAGGTGACGACCCAGTGCGCGGTCACGGTCACCGGGTACCCGGCGTGGGAGCTGACCTTGAGGTAGCGGACCCCGCAGTCCGGGCTCATCACCACCCCGTCCCCGACGTGGAACACCGTGCCCGTGGTCGCGCAGCGGTGGGTCACTCCCCCACCCAGGTGCCAGTCGTAGGAGATCGGGGCGGCGGTCGCGGTGACCGTCGTCCCGCCCAGGCTCGCGGTCACCGTCAGCGGACCAGTGGTCCGGGGGGACCGGGCGACCGCCATCCACACCGGCAGTCCCACCGCGCCCATCGACGCCGGGTTCGCCTCGACCGGGCGGGGCGCGAACGTGTCCGCGAACTCGGGGGGCGTGAGCTGCATGCTCTTGACGATCATCTGCGCGACCACGGCCGGGTCCGGTGGCGGCGGCGGCGGCGGCGCCCCGTTCTTGACCCACACCGTCCTGGCGGCTCCCCCGCCGGGCGGGGTACACAGATACGCCGTCGAGTCCGGCGGTGCGTTCAGGTACGCCGGCGGCGGGTCCTCGACGTGCATGTAGCACTGGTTGGCGTTCGACCAAGTGCCGCTCGCCCCCGAGCAGGGCACTTCCTGCTTCCCGAACACACACGGCGGGGGCTTCGCCGGCCCGCCCGGCTTCCCGGGCGGTGGGCTCGGGGCCGTCCCGGGACCGCCCGGCTTACTGATGATCGTCTTACATATGCTTGTCTTCTTGTCGCAGCACACTTTCACGGGGCCGTGCACCGTGCAGATCACGTCTGCGTGCGCGGTCGGAACACTCACGGAGAGGCCGGCGACCACGAGGGCCACCAGGACCACGAGCCGCGCGATCAGACGCATGTCGGCTCATTTTTCTGCGGCTGTTCGGAGTCCAGCAGCAGCCAGTTCCCCTTGTAGAGCTGGGAAGAGATGACGAATCCCTGTTCGAGCCCGGGGAACGGAAAGGAGACCACCTTGCCGGTCTTGTCGACGAGGTCGGGCTCGGCTGTCGTGCAGACCAGCATGCGTACGGTCGTGGCCGTTGCTGTAATCGGCAGGAACCGGTAGACGGCGCCGTGACCCGGCTTCATACGCCGACCCGCGTTGTAGTCCTCCTCAATGGAGCCCAGCACGGGGGCGGCGACCACGGTAGCGGCGTGCTTGTAGACCTCGTAGGCCACCGGGGGCGTGGGGCCGACCCGACTCGCCCTCTCGAATGCAAGCTTGTATGCGTCGTAGCTGATGAGGGCTCCGCGGACGGCGGTCTGCTGGGCGGCCGGGAGCTTCAGGTACGCCGGGGGTGCCGGTGGGAGCCCGGGCGCGAGGGGCGCACCGGTCCCGGGTGGGGCGTCGCCGGTCGGGGTGGCCTTCACGGTCGGGATGGGCTTCGTAGTCGGCGGGCGCGTGGGGGTCCCGGTCACCACGGGAAGCGGTGTCTGCGTGGCGGTCGCGGAGCTCGTTGCGGGGATGACGGGCGCAGCCGCGCTGTTCCCGACGCACCCGGCCGCGGCCAGCCCGAACACGGCGAGGGCGGACGCAGCGGCGACGCGCCGGGTGTGGGTGCGGCGGGTGGTCATGGTCATCGCTCCCGGTGGGTGTCGAGGGGGCTGCGCGCGGTCGCGGAGAAGGTCTTGGTGCCATGCAGGCCGGGGACGAGCCCCGATGTGCTGATCGTGCAGGTGACGGTGGCGGGAACCTTCGCGTCGGTGCCGGGCTCGGTGGCGTAGCCACTGGTGTCCAGGGTGACGGTGGTGGTCAAGCAGTTCGTGCGGGACCCGGCGAGCGCCTGCTGGGCCGCGATGCGCGCGCTGGAGCGTGCGGTGGCGGGGCTGCGTTCGATGGAGGCGGCGCGGGTCGCGGCCTGGGCGGCGTCCTCGAGGTTGATCCGAACGCTCGTGTACCGGCCGCCGAGGAGCACCGCGCCGAGGGCACCGGCGATCAGCCCGGCGGAGATGATCGCCACGGTGAAACTCTCCGATCCCGCCTCGGCCGACCGTTGAGAGCAGACCCGACAGGCCACGAGACGGGCGCGGGAGCCGCATCGGTTCGGGATACGGACGTGGGTGGTCATGGCCGTGTCGTCCGTTCGACCGCAGCGACCCCGACCTTGCGGACCCCCAGGTGGAGTCCGGGCACCAGGCTCAGCGTCGACCCAGTGACAGTGACGGTCGCGGTGGTCCCGGATCGGGAGGAGTTCACCGTCGAGCTGGTGAGGAAACCGAGGTCGGCCAGGACCGCGGCGGCCTTGCTGCGCCCCTCGGAGCTGGTCTGTTCAGCGGCAGCGAACGCGCCGGCATCGGCGGCCGCGGCCGCGCTGTGCTGGGCCATGAACCACAGCACCACCTCGAGGATCAGCAGGACGACGACCAGCAGCGACGAGATCACGATCGCGGTCTCCACAGCGCTGGATCCGCATTCACCGTCCACCGACCGGAGAACTGGGTGCGGAGCGCGCGCCCCGCGCTGGGACCGAAGGCTCCCAGCGCGGGGCGCGCGCACCGCCACCACGTCAGGGGGCCAGGCCCTTGATCCGGGTGATCCACTTGTTGGCCGTGCCGGTGAGCACGGTCGCGACGGCGATAGCAAGAAGAGCCATCGCCAGGACCGTGATCACGACCTGGATGGTGTGGTCACCGGCCTCGGCACGGGTGGCGACGCGCTGGCGGAACCGGTCCCGCAGTGCGTACAGCGCGACGACGACCGTGGCCTGGAGGGCCCGCGCGCGGTGCTGGACGCGCACCCGTAGTGCGGCAGGGTCCGTCCGCGACAGGGCGGGGACCAGCGGGGCCGCGGTCGGGCCTGAGGTGTCGGGCATGGCTACTCCTCGGGAAGATGGACGGACAGCGATGGATACGGCACTCACGATGACTGGTTCCCGACGTGTCCGGTATTCCGGCCCGTTCGGTGTTCCGGCGGTCTTTCGATACCACGTTCTGTGAACGGAGGCAAACCTGATGAATTGATCCCCAGGGGCCTCTTTCTGTCCAACACTCGCCGTGAGCAAATAGCGGGTTGACGGCTGTTTCGCTGACTCCCCGTAAGCACCTGACTGGTCGCTGCTCCGTTGGTCGCGTTCGACTCCGACGGGGCGGTATGATCATGGTCGGCGCCGTGGACCGATCCCCCCTCAGCCCGAGACCGCAGGGGCCACCAGCGGGCGGCGGAGTCCCCGGCCGCAGCCGCAGCCCGCGGCCGGCGCGCCGGCCGGCTGGCGGCGGACCTCGCGCCGCGGCCCTTGCGGAGCGTCCACGGCGCCTTCGGGGGCATGCGCCGCCCGGTGCTCACAGGCTGGTGAGCTGGTGGAGAGCGGGGTAGCCGAACAGCACCACGAAGATCATCCCGAGGAGGCTGTAGGGGATGGCCATGCGGCTGGTGGCCTTGCTGGCCTCGATCTGCAGCCGGGCGAGTCCTGTTTCGCGGGCGACTTCGACGCGGACCCGTAGGGCGGTGAGGATCGCGGTGCCGCGCAGTTCGCTGTTGCGCAGGATGTTCGCGAGCTCGAGCAGCGGTTCGCTGTCGACCTGGTGGGCGAGGGCGCGCAGTGCGTCGTGGGGCTGGCGGGTGGCGAGCCGGGCCTTTTCCAGGGCGTCGCGGATCCGGAGGAAGGTCCAGGTGCTCCCGGCATATGCGGCCTGTTCGATGGCCTCGTTGATCCCGGCGGTGGACGCGCGCTGGATGAGCAGGAGCTCGTTGTAGACGATGATGTCGTCGTTGAATTGCCGGCGCATGGCGGCGGCGACCGCGCGGACCTGTAGGGCGGGGACGAACCAGAGGACCGCGGCGGCGCCGATCCCACCGATGAGCGGGATGCCGATCGGTGGGTTGATCCCGGCGGTGATCACTGCCGCGGTCAGCACCGGTGGGTAGACGAGGCCGACAAGGACCGCGAACAGGCGACGGACCATGATCTGGCCGGCGGTCATGTCCAGCAGCGCCAGGTCGGCGGGGTCCAGCACTGCGGCCCGGGTGTGCCCGATCCGCTGCTGAAGCCAGTCCCCGAGGCGGACCGCGCGCAGCTGCCGCTGGTCGTCGGTGAGCGCGTACAGGTCGACCCCGCTGCGCACGCGGTTCCCGGCCAGGGCCTCGGCCAGCCGCGGCGCGGACGGGGACAGCGCCCGCACGACCACCGCGACACCGGTGCCGAGCAGGGCGGCCATCACGACGGTGAAGATCACCTGGCGCCTCCCTGGGCTCGGGTAGGGCGGGGGGTGGTGACCGGGCGCAGCGCTGCCATCCCGCTCATCAGCCCGGGCCGGGTCTGGCGGAACACCGGTCGCACCAGCAGCCGCGGCGGGACCGGGGTGGCGGTGAGGGCGCGCATCAGCAGCAGGCACCCGAAGAACCCGGCCAGGATCACGGCGAGCACGGCCTGCCCGGCCGGGGTGCGGTAGGGGGCGGTGTAGTCCCCGGCCAGGGATCCGGCCAGGATCACGGCGCCGTAGATGCCGGCGATCAGCCGGGCGCTCTGGCGGGGTTTGGCGCGGTCGGTTTCGATGTCGCGGCGGCGGCGGACCGTGCTCTCCACGGTCGCGGCGAGGCTGTTGAGGGTTGGGACGAACCCGGCGCCGCGGTGGGCGTTGGTGATCAGGGTGGTCGCCACGAGGTCCGCGTCGCGGTCGGCGAGCTCATCGGCCCACAGCCGCAGCGCGAGTTCCAGCGGCATCCGGCCGTGGATCCGTTCGGCGAGGTGCTCCACCGAGGGCCGCAGGGGCCGCGGGCAGGTGCGGACGGACTCGGGGATGACTGTTTGCAGGACCCCGGCGCTGGACAGCATCTCGGCCAGGCGCCGGGTCCACTCCCCCAGCGCCTCGAGGCGCTCGATGGAGGCGTTCGTCGCGGACGGCTTGGGCAGGATGCCGGGGCCGAACGCGACCGTGAGCCCGGCGCCGACGGCGAGGACCGGTAGTCCGCTGACGGTGAGGACCGCGACGAGGGCGAGCAGGGCGAGCAGCCAGCGGCGGGCCCGGCGCGCCGACTCGTCCGACCCGGGGCTGGCGAGCTGGCGCAGCCGGCGGCGCAGTGGCTGCGGCCGCCGGTCGCGGGCTGGGGCGGTGGTGCCGCGCCACCCGGCGACGGCTGCGGCCAGTCCCCCGGTCAGCGCGGCCCCGAACAGGGCGGCGGCGAGCCCGGTCACGCCGCGCCCCACCAGTTGGTCGGGCTGTCGTAGCCGACGGCGACCAGCTCCTCCAGGCACGCGGGGGTGGCCTTGGGGGTCGCGCGCCCGTCCGGGCCGGGCGTGAAGACCTCGTTGTAGTGCGGGGCGAAACCGTCGCCGACGGTGACCTCGAGGATGTGGCTGACGAACCGCTCGATCCTCCCGCCGCCGGGCCGGTTGTCCACGGCCTGGGAGTAGACGAGCAGGTCCACGTTGCGCCGGACCATGTCCTGGGCGCGGTCCTCAGTGAGCCCGGCCCGGGCGACCAGGCCGATGAACCGGGCCATCGCGTCCTGTGGGCTGCGGCCGTGGACGGTGCCCATCGTGCCGGCGTTGCTCTGGGCGGCATCGAGCATGGCCAGCGCCTCGTTGCCGCGGACCTCCCCGACGATCAGCCGGTTCAGCGACTTGCGAAGCATGTGGGGGGTCAGGTCGTCGAGGCTAATCTGCCCGGATCCGTCGCTGTTGGCTTCCCGGGCGGTGAACGTCTTCACGGTGTGGACGAACCCGCGCTGGGGCATCAGCCGCTCGAGGTAGAGCTCCTTGTCCGACTCCAGGGTGCCGATGACCTCGGTCAGTCCGCACTCGAGGCTCGCCGCGCGCATCGTCGTGGTCTTCCCGGTGTTCTGGACACCGCCGAACATGATGTTCCGCTTCGCGCGGACCGCTGCGCGGAGGAAGTCCGCGACCGGCTGGTCGAAGGTCCCCAGCTCGACGAGGTCCTCCAGGGTGGAGGCCCGCATCGCGGCCGGTTGGCGGCGGATCACCACGTACGGGCGCAGGCTCACGTCCATCGACGCGGTCACCCGGGCTGACAGCTCCGGGACGCTGAACGTCGGGGTCGGGTGGGCGGTGCTGAACTGCCGGCCGTAGCGAGACGCAAGAGCGTTGACCGCGTCGACCAGCTCCTGGTCGCTGCCCACCACCGGCGGGACCCGGGCGGGCATCCCGCTGTTGCGGGACACCACGATGTCGTCCCACCCGCAGATGTGGATGTCCTCGACGTCGTCGCCGAGGTCGAACAGCTCCTGCAGCGGGCCGACCCCGTACACGAGGTCCAACACGGCGTCGATGATCTGCTGCTCGGTGTCGGCGTCCAACGGTGTCTGGCCCGCGTCGACCTGGGCCCGGCGGTACCCGGTGACCGCGCGGGCGAGGACCGCGGTCGCCTCGCCGCGGACCTGCTCCACGCCCGCGCGGCTCTCGGTCTGGGGCAGGTAGGGAAGTGCGTCGGCGTGGATCCGGTCACGCAGCGCCCGGTCGACGGTGACCTGCAACGTCTCCAGCTCCGCGGGCCTGTCGGCTGTCCAACGGTCATTGACCCCGGTACCGCCGGGTGGGCGGTCGCCCGCGGGACGGACGGGGGCCACCGGGCGCGGATGGCGCGGCGGAGCCTGCCCGAGCCCGGACGAGTCGGTCACGGGGTGGTCGAACACCGGGTAACGGGCTGCGGTGGCCGGCCCTGCCCCGGTCCCCGCACCCGACCGGAGCCTCAGAGCCGGAGCTACGCCCGGCGCCCGCTCTGGACGGGGCTGGGCGGGTCCCCGGTCCACCGGGTCGCCGCCATCCGGGGTCGGGTCGACCGGGGCTGGCTCCGCAGGCTGGACGCTGTCACCCTCGACCCGGCCGCGGCCGGCCGGGCTGGCGGTTGGCGCGGGCTGGTACCCGAGCGGACGGGGCCGCTCGATCCGCAGCCGACGCGGCGCGACCGCCGGCGCGGACCCCGGCTGCTCAGCCCCGGGGCCACCGACGGGCGCGGGCGCGGACTCACCGGCAGGTGCCACCGCCGCTGCCCGAGCGTCCCCAGCTGCTGGACTACCGGGTGCTGCGTGGGTGCCCGGTGCGGCGGTGGTTTCCCACTCGCGCCGCGCAGGTTCAGCGGTCCACGACACGGGCGTTCACCACCTCTTCGAGCTCGACGGACTCGACCCGGACGTCCTGCTTCCACTCCTCGGTCAACGCGACGAGCAGCTGCCGGGTGGCGCGCAGGAACTTCCCGCCGGCGCGTGCATCGACCAGCCCGGCTCGAAGCCGCTCAGCGGTCCGGTCCTCCAGCGGGATAGCGGGGAGCACGGACGCGTCGACCCCGCCGGCCGCGGCCAGCTCCCCCGGCGCGTACGCGGTGGGGCCGATCACGACCAGGCGGACCGCGCGGCGGGTGACCCCGCCGTCGTGGAGGGTCCGGATCAGCGCGGCCGCGGCGTCAAGGGACCACAGCTGCCCGCGGGTGCAGACCAGGACCCGGTCGGCGTTCTTCAACAGCCCCGTCGGGGAGTGGGCTGCCGCGTACCGGCCGGTGTCGGCGATCACGTCCAGACCGTCGGCGGACATCGCCCGCAGCTGCCGACCCAGCGGCTCCCACACATTGACCAGGGACCGGGCCTGCGCCGGGGAACGGATCCCGAACAGGGCGAGCCGCTGTTGGGTGCCCGGGTCCAGCGCGAGGGCTTCCTCCCACACGGCGGTGGCCACGGGGACCCGGTCCGCGGCGAGGCGCAGCAGTCCGTCGCCGTGATCCAGGCCGGTGAGCATCTGGCGGAGGTCGTCCCCAGCCGGGTCCGCGCCCACGAGCAGCGCACGACCGGGCCAGGCGTTGAGCATCGCCAACGCGAGAGTGGTGACCCCCGGTGATCCCTTCGCGGAGACCAGGGCGGTCAGCACCGGTGCCCGCTCACTGCACCGGGAGCGCGACGACGACGACCCGCTGTGCGGCGGCGGCCGCGGCGAGGTCCGGGCTGTCGGTGGAGGCCACCAGCACATCGACCGGGATCCGCCCGTCCTGGTCGGTCTCGCCGAGCGATTCGAGGGTGCCGGTGATGACCTTCTGCACCTGGCCGGCGGTGCCGGTGCCGGCCGCTCCCCCACCGCTGACGGCCGCGCCGGAGCCGTCGGAGGGGGAGCTGGTGGCGTTGGGACTGTCCGCGCCGGCTGCGACGGTCGATGAGTCCGGGACGATGACCAAGCTCAGGGGGGCGCCGGCGGCGAGGTCCTGGCGCGGGATCTGCCCGCTGCCCAGCGACAGTCCCACCAGGGCTTTCCCGGCCGGGACCTGCACGCCGACCGAGATGTCCTGCTCGGTCAGCAGGCTCCCGCCGTGCAGGGCTCCGGTGGTCCGCTGCCCCATCGCCGTGGACAGTTCCGCGGCGGGCATCGAGTGCACCGCGGGATCCAGGGCCACCTTGGTGACCGCGAGGTCGGAGCCGCCGAGCCGGGTCCCGAACGGGACGTCGTGGGTGAGCACCACGACGCTGGTCTTGTGACCGGCCCCGGACACGACGAGCAAGCAGCCCGCGGCCCCGATGGCGGCCACCGCGATTCCGACGGCCAGCGCCCGGGTGTTCCGGCGGCGCGGGAGGGCCTGCTCCCGGACGCGCCGTGGCGCGCCCGGGGCCGTCGGGGAGGACCCGGCTGGGCCGGACACGGCCGGGGCTGAGGCGGCCGATGCTGGGGCGTCGGTGGGTGCGGTCATGGCTGGCTCCCTACTTGGGGGCATCGGGCAACCCTAGGAACGCCCGCAGACACTTCCCCACCAGCTGTGAACGGGACGGCGCGCGGTACTGCTCGGCAATCCCGTCGAGCACCGCGAGCTCTGATGGGATCAGCTGCACCTGCATCTGCGCCAGCGGCTCACCGACCCGCCGAACCCGGCGGACCCGGCGGGGCTCGAACAGTGCCGGCCCGTCACCGGTGGGTAGGCCGGCTGGGAACATCCCGTCGAACAGGTCCCTGCTGGCCTCGACCGCGTGGAGGACGACCTCGGCCTTGGTGACGTTGTGGGCGCGGGCGTAGTCGTTGGTCGCGTCAACCACCGGCACCGGCATCTGCAGGACCACCGGTCGGGTCGACCGGGACCGGCCACTGCGGGCCGGGCGGGTCCCCGGGTCCGGGGTGTCGGCCCGGCCGGGAGGAATCGGGTCCAGGGTGTCGGCCTCGCGGCTGGGGTGGCTGGATCCCGGACCGGGGGGCGGCTGCGTGGGGTCGGGGACGGGGGCCGCGGGCGCCTGCCCGGTGGCCTGGTGGCCGTCGGTACGCCGGGCCCGGCCCGGACGGGGGCGGGGTGGCGCGGGATCCGCCAGGGCCGGTGAGCGACCGTCGGCGGGGCCGGTGGCGTCGAGATTCGCCCGGACGGTGTCCTGACCGGCGCCAGAGGTTTGGGCGTCTGGGCCGGTCGGGTCCGCTTCGCGGTCGGGTTCGCCGTCGGAGGTGACGGGGTCCACTCGGCGGCGGCTCGGCGAACGGGCGGGACGGGTGAAGGGGCTGAACGGGTCGTCCAGGTCGCTGTCGGTGCCGTCGTCGAGGATCCCGGCGAACTGCTCGACCCCGTCCGGGACCGCGGTCCCCCACCTCCGATCGGCGGCCATCACACGGACTCGGTCAGGTGCTCCGCGGCCAACGGCGCAGCGGAGTGCTCCGCGCCGCCCACCGGGGCGGGTCCGGCGGCGGTTTCCGGCGGCGCGGTAGCTGTCTCGCGCTGCCGGATCCGGGCCAGGACCTCCCGGGTGAGCTGGCGGTAGTCCTGCGCGAGCGCGTCAGCGGTCGCAGACAGCGCGGCGGTCGCCGGGCGGGGCGCGTCCGGGTCCTTGGCGCGGGCCTTGAGCCATCGCAGCCGCGCGTTCTTGGCGTCCTTGGCGTCGGCGGCGAGCTCGGCGGGCAGCTGGCCACGGTTACGTGCCTCGACCGCGGCCGAGGAGTGCCGGATGACCGTGGTGAACAGCGGCGCCCGGTCACCGAGGACCCGGTGCAGGCCCTCCCGGGTGTTCGCGAGCAGGTTCTTCGCGGTCGTGGGGTTCGCGAAGATCACCGTGCCGAGGTACTCGAGGTCGGGGTTGAGCCGCTGCGCCCAGCGGACCCGGCTGCCCATCGCATCGAGCCCGTCCCACGAGCCCTGGTCGGTCCGGATCGGAACCAGCAGCCACCGCGCCGCGTACAGGGCCATCGTCTGTAGGACGGCGTCCCCGGGTGGGGTGTCGACCAACACGACGTCGTAGCCGTCGTCGGTGTCGTTGGCGGCCTCAGCGATCCGGGTCCCGCACGTGAGCAGCCACTCCGGGTTGGTCACGTCATGCGCGAGGTGGACCAGCTTCTCCAGGTGGCGTCCCCCACAGAGCAGGTCCAGGTTCTCCCGGACCCCGATCGCCGCGTCGAGCAGGTCGCTGTCCTCGTCGGTGAGCTTGCTCACCAGCGCTTCACCGCGGTCCGACTCGTTGCGGGCGGACAGGCCGAACTCCCGGGCCAACCCCCCGAGCGGATCCAGGTCGACGGTGAGCACACGGGACCCGTGAGCTGCGAGCTCCCCCGCGAGAGCTCCGGTGATGGCGGTCTTGCCCGTGCCGCCCTTGCCGTTGCTGACCGCGATCACCCGGCGGTCCGGATTCATGTGGTCCTGCACCGGGACTCCCCCTGTCGCGACGGCACGGTCGGCCCGCGAGTCGGCTGGAACCTAACCACAACGTTGGACAAGAACGCGCTGACACGCGGACACGCTTGGTTGTTCTTATCCACGGTGGTGTCTAGCTTGCGTCATGCTTACTGCAAGCTTGCGGCGTAATTGGTGCACGCTTGTCGCAGGCGTGGTCAAGGTTGGGTCACCTGCGGACAATCGCCGTGGGACCAGCGCGGGCGTCGGCGAGATCGCTCGGTATGTGATCTGTGTCACATCGACAGACCAGGCCTGTCGCGCCCAGACCCCGCCCGATCGCTGGACAGACACCGAGCCAGACCCGCTGCGGACCGTCATCCCCACGCCGATCCCGGGGAGGACCTCATGACCACCATGACTCAGCGCGTCGCCGGCGCGTGGGCCGCGCAGGCCGCCACCACCAACGCCCGCACCACCTACGCCCAGTGGGCCGACACCGAGCCGCTGTGGGCGGCCGTCGACCTTGAGCACCTACCCACCGCGATGCTCCGCATGCCCTACGTGCAGGCCTGCGCCCTGTTCCGCTTCCTGCTCGTCCGGCACCGGGCCGGCGACCGGTTCGCGACCCTCACGGCGGTCCACCTGCTCCGGGCGGGCCTGACGACGCAGCTCAGCGTCTTCGGGCGGGTGATGTATCGACTCGAAGCCGGGGCCGTGGACAGCGCCGTCTACCTGGCGGCAGTCGAGGCCATCGACTCCGCGGCGGCCCGAGACCGCGAGACCGCGAGACCCTCACGATCTGGGCGTTGCTCAACGACATCCGCCACCGCGTCCGCCGCGAGGTTGCCCGGGAGTTCACCCGAGCCGAACGGGAGGTGGTCTCAGACGCTGAGTGGCTGGACCGGCCAGTCCCCGAACCCGAGCCCGAACAGGCCCTCGAGCAGGTACTCGCCGCAGCGGTGGCCAGCGCGGTCATCGAGACCGCCGACGCGCAGCTGCTGCTCCAGCGCTGCGACAGCTGGCGGGACCCGCAGGAGTTCGGCGCGCGCACCGGCCTGACCCAGGCGAACTGCCGGCAGCGGTACTCCCGCGCCACCCGGAAACTGCGGACTGCCGCGGCGGCCGGGCTGCTGGTCGCCGCGTGACATCGACCCAGACCACCACGCCAGCAGCGGGTGCAACGGTCGGAAGGGAGCGGGTGCGAGCGGTGGGGACACGCTGGGCCTGCTCCGCAAGCTACGCAGTCCAGCGTGGCACCCACGGTCAAGCCAAGCGTGTGCCAATCACGTCCCAAGCTTGGACACGGTTCAGTACCGGCATGCGACACGGCCAGGCCGAGCGGGGGACACCACCGGGGCGGGCTGGAGACGCGGCCGGCCCTGCAACGGGGACCCGCAGCCTGGGGGAGCGGTGAGCCCGCTGGTGCGCCCCTCACTGGCCCGGCCCAACCGTCTGCGGTCCGACGGTCAGGCCACGACCGCAGGTCCCGACGCGGACCGTCCAGAGCGGGGTCCGGTCGCCGGCATGGTCCCCGGGGCACGGCGATTGGGTGCGACGGCGTCCGCGGGGAACCGCGCGCCCACCACCGGCCGGACCGGAGCCAGCCGGGAGGGCCGCCGGGAGGGCCGCCGGGAGGGGGAGCGGCACCAGCGGACCCTGCGCCGCCAGGACCGGGCGGGTCTGGGCGCGATGTCCGCCGGCGCCGCCGCCGGCGGGGGCGGTCTCGCTGCGGCCGGCGTGGCCTCGATGGTCGTAGGGACCCCCGGGTGGGCCCCCGCCGTGCTGGCGGCTGCCGGGGTCGCTGCCGCAGGAGGACTCTTCCGCGTCGGGTACCGGGTGGGGCAGCGGACCCGACTGGCCGCGGCCGCCGGGGTCGCCGCCGCAGGGCAGCTCGGCCTCTCAGGTGGTGTCCGCGCGTCGGGGCGGCCTGTCGTCGAAGCCCGGGCGTGGCGGGGGACCGGGATCGGTAGCCCCCGGCTGGTGACCGTGCACGTCCCCCGGCATCTGGACCTGGACGACACCGATCACGCCGGGGTCGCGGCCACGGTCAGTGCGGTGTTCGGCGCCACCTACCGGGTGCAGCGGCGCAGCCGCGGCCGGCTCCTACTCCGCTGCCACACCCCAACCCCGGCCGCTCCGGTGGACCCGGTCATCGCCCGCGTACACCGCACGGTCGCTGAGATGCTCGGGACCACCGCGCGGGTCACGAAGCTGCAGCTGGGGGAGTCCGGACAGCCGGAGCAGTTCGATGTCCACCTCGACTCCGGGAACCGTGTCGTGGCCGAGGCCTGGCGGGCGCGGGCGGAGAGGTCGCTGTCCACGATGCTGCCCGGCCGGTGGCGCGCCCGATGGGACCTCGAGCGTGACCGGGTGCACTTCGAGCTGCGTCCCAGCCTCCCCGAGCGGCTGCCCAACCCCGGGATCACCGACGCCGACAGGCGGGCGGGTAGCCGGCTGCCGTTCGGTGTGGACGAGAACGGCTCGACCGTCTATTGGCAGATGGAGACCAGCCCCCACATGGTGGTGACCGGGTCGACAGGTGTCGGCAAGGCGCTGGCGTTGGACACCCCCATCAGGACCGACCAGGGCTGGGCGACGATGGGGGAGCTGCAGGCCGGAGCCCGCGTGTTCGACGAACGCGGGGAGCCCTGCACCGTCCAGGTCGTCCACCCGGTCCAGCTTGACCGGCCCTGTTATGACGTGTCCTTCTCCGACGGATCGACGATCGTCGCGGACGCGGACCACCTGTGGGTGACGACCACCCGGGCTGAGCGGGTCCAGCAGGCCAGGCCTCTGCGCGGGGTCGTGGCCTACACCGCGAACGAGATCGGCGCTGTCGCGGAAGCCACGGCCGCCGCCGCCCAGGTGCCCGACGTCCTGGTGAGCAGCGGAACGCTCATCAGAGAGCTCGGTCCGCGGTACCAGCAACTGGTGTACCGGGCGGCACGGCAGATCGGACCGAGCGCGACCATCTCACTCGAGTACGACCGGACACCTCACCGCGGACCGTCCCAGAAGGTCAGCCGCCCGGTCCCGGGGTACTCACGCCAGCTGCTGCTCAAGGCGCTGCTGGGGTGGATGCAGACACCGACCAACGCCGACCGCGTCCTGGACCACGCGTCGCTCGTCACCACTGCGCAGATCGCCGCCACCCTCACGGCCGAGGGCCACTACGCCAACCACTCGGTCGTCGTCGCAGGCCCGCTGCACCTGCCGCACGGTGACCTCCCTATCGACCCCTACCTGCTCGGGTGCTGGCTCGGGGACGGTGCCACCCACAACGCAACCGGGTTCACAGCTGACCAGGAGATCGTCACAGCGTTCACCGACGCCGGGTACCCGGTCACGCCTGACCGGAGCGACCCGTACGCCTACCGGATCGGGGGAGGGTTCCGCTCCCAGCTGCGCCAACTGGGGGTCTTCAAGAACAAGCACGTCCCCAGCGCCTACCTCAACGCCGACATCCCCGCCCGACAGGCTCTGCTCGCGGGGTTGCTTGACACCGACGGGTGGGTCCAGAGCGGGCACGGCCATCGGTTCTGCACCACCAGCGCTCGACTGCGGAACGCCGCAGTCGAGCTGATCCAGGGCTTGGGGCTTCAGTGCCGCGTAACCAGCCGGGCCGTCCAGGGCCGCAGCCCGGCATCGTCAACGGCGTGGAACATCACCTTCGCTGCTGCTCCGGCGATGTTCCGACTGACCCGGAAGCGGACCCGGGTGCCGTCCGGGCCCAGCCGCGAGACCAACGCCCGGCGCTACATCACCGCAGCACGGCCCATCCCCTCGGTTCCGGTCCGATGCATCACCGTGGACAGCCCCAGCCGGCTGTACCTGGCCGGGCGGTCACTGATCCCCACCCACAACACGGTCGCCGTGAACGGGCTGCTCGCCGGGGCGTCGAACCTGGGTTGGCCGATCCGGGTGTGCGACCCCAAACGAATCGAGTTCCTCGGGATGAGGGACTGGCCGAACGTGCAGATCGTGGCCACGACGGTCGAGGAGATGGTCACCACGATCCATGACAGCTGGCAGCTGATGGAGAAGCGGTACCGGCTGATCGAGCAGGGCAAGGCCAGCGAGGACGACTTCGAGCCGACGGTGCTGGTGTTGGACGAGTACCGCGACATGGTCGCCCTCGTCGATGACTGGTGGACCTCGGTGATCCGGCCGGGGGTCTCCGCCAAGCTCAAGCTCCCGACCAAGTGCCCGGTCTACGGGTGGGTCGGGAGCCTTGCCCGCAAGGGCCGATCGGCTCGGGTCCACGTGGTCCTGGGCACCCAGCGGCCCGACGCGGAGTTCCTCGGCGGGGAGATGCGCGACAACTTCCGAGCACGGCTGTCGTTGGGACGGCTGAGCCCGCAGGGCGCGCAGATGATGTGGGAGGCGCCGTTCATCGGGGTCGCCGTCCCCGCGGTCCGGGGACGCGGAACCGCGGCCGCCGGGCCATTCGGGCTGCCCACCGAAGCCCAGGTCTACTGGACCCCAGACCCGCGACGAGCCACCAGCCCAGAAGACCGGGAGCTACTCGCTGAGCTGCGTCCCGCTGAAGTCATCCACCCCCGGCAGGAGGTGGTCTGGGGCGACGACATCGACTTCGCGAACCCCATCGAGGTCGAGTCGATCGTGTGGCTGAGGGTCCGCAACGCCCACCTGGCCAACCTCCCGCCCGGCGTCGACCCGGACGCGGACAACCAAGACGACGACGACCAGGACGACGACATCGCGGACGGGGAAACCGTCGGCGAGAACAGCGCCGACCCCGCCGTTGCGACCGCCGACCGGGAGCCGGGCGCGGCCGGCGGGGTACCGAGCACCGCGGGATCGACCTCGATCAGCGACGCATCCCCGGGGGCACGCCTCGGACACGGGAAACCGACACCGGAGCAGCCCATACCTGTCGTCGACGAGGCCCACCCCCGCGGCATCGACCCGGCCGGCGAGGGCGGCGAGGGCGGCGAGGGCGGCGAGGGCGGAGGCAACCCGACCCCGACTGGCAGGGCCGCCTGGACGGCCCGTCGCCGGCCCGGTCGCTCCAGCCGCGCGGTAGGGGACACCGGCGGGCAGGTCGTGGACCTCGCCGCGCACCGGCATCAGGCACCCCCCACCGCACCGGCCGACGACGCAGCCCAGGAGGTGTCGGAGTGGGGCAGTTACGACTCCGCGGCCGAGGGCGGGTACATCGGCACCGAGACCGTCGCGCCGAGCTCACTGCAGCCCGGTGACCTCGTGGAGGTCCCCGTGGAGGGGGTCGAGACCTGGGCGGTGATCATCGACGTCGCCCCGGACATCGAGGACGAGCTCGCCTACGCGATCGACTACCTCACCGACGACGGTGTCGACGGAACCTGGGTCGTCCCCGACGATGACCTGGTGCACCGTCGCAGCCCTTCCGACGGGAGCTGAGCCGTGTCATACGAGGTCGCACCGGGGGCCGTCCCGGTCGAGCTGGGCCGCCGCCGTGTTCTGCCACCGGTGCCCCCGCCGCCGGTGCCCCCGGTGCCAGCGCCCTGGTCAGCGCTGCCTGGACTGAGCAATGTCGCCGCCAGCGCGTTCGGCCACCGCGCCCGGCACCGCCGCGCCACTTCGACCCCGACATCGCGGCCACCGCCGACCCGGTCACGGACCTATGCGCCGACGCGGATGGCAGCGAGGCTGACGGGAGCACCAGCACAGGAGCGGTCGCGGCCGGCGCCGACCCACCATCGACGGCCGGCGCGGACGCGGACCTCCTGGCCCGGCCGGCGAGTGGAAAAGCTGGACGGCGACACGGCCCAGGCCACGGAGGTCGTCCCGCCGGGGGAGTCGGCGTTGGAACGGCGGCGGGGCCGTCATTCCCTTCAGTGCCCGCCGAGACGAGCACCCCATCTCGGAGGATCTCGGCCTTGGGGACCTCGGCCAGGACCCGGTAGGCGACCCCGTCGACGAGCTGCCCCGTGACGGCGCGGTCCCGGTCTCGCTCGGCGAGGTACAGCCCGGAGACCTGGTCAGGGTCGACCTGGACGGGGCCGACACCTGGGTGGTCGTCGACGAGATCGAACCCGACATCGACGACCCCGACGCCTGGTGCGTCGGGTACCGCACCGACGCGCCTGGTGCGTCGGGTACCGCACCGACGACGGGGACGACGGGCAGCTGATCCTTCCCGAGGACTGTCTCCTCGAGCGGCGCCCACCCTGCGGCTGACGCTGTCACCGACCCAAGAGGAACCCAAAAGACGTGCCCGTGAAACCCACGAAGGGACGGCGCCGTCGACCACCTCCGCACGAGTGGTCGACACCCGTCCGACCCCGGACGAGGGGCAACAGCATCCGCCGACCCATACCGGGCCAGTTGCGCCGGTGGGCTGCCCGGGTGGCCGGTGCGCACGCCGTAGCGGGTAAGAGCCGCTCTGCGGGGACCGGAGCTGCGATCAACGGGCCCGCGGGGTTGACGAAAGTGGGGTTGCGGGCTGGTTCCGGCGAACGCGGGATGTGCTCAGACGGTGGGCATGGCGCCACCGTCGATCGTGACCTGCGTGCCGGAGATGTAGGCGGCAGCAGGAGAGACGAGGAACACGATCAGCTGGGCGGCCTCATCAGTCGTCCCGGCCCGGCCGAGGGGGATGTCCATCGCGTCCACGATGTCCCCGACGAGCTCGTCAACGTCTCGGCCGGCTGCCGCGGCGAACTGCTCCACGGCCGTGGTGCGGATCACGCCCGGCGAGACGAGGTTGACCCGCACCCCCCGGGGCCCGGCCTCGCGGGCCAGACCGTTGCTGTAGGCGACGAGCGCTGCCTTGGCCGCCGAGTAGGGCAGCGACGCCGGACGGGCGACGCGGGACGCACCGGACCCAACGTGGACGATCGCTCCCTGCCCGGTCTCAGCGAGGGCCGGCAGGAGGGCCCGGTCCAGCCGGACTGCAGCCATCAGGTTGATGTCGAGGTCGTGCTGCCAGTCCTCGTCGGAGAATCCCAGCACCCCCTCCGGGTGGTGGGTCTGACCGCCGGCGTTGGAGACCAGGACGTCCAGGCCTCCGAGCAGCTCCAGAGTTCGCGTGGACACGGTGGCAGCGCCCTCGGCGGTCGAGAGGTCGGCGGCGATGACCGGGAACTCCGCGGCGGCAGGGACCGTGCGCGCGGCGACGACGACCTCGGCGCCGGCGTCGGCCAGGCGCCGGGCCGTGGCGGCGCCGATGCCGCGGGTCCCGCCGGTGACCAGCGCGCGCCGACCGGTCAAATCAGGTGAGGCGGAGGTGAGAGCCATTCCCGGACGGTAGGCCATCACCGATGATGATCGATCATCGATGACTGGGTACTGTCCGGTCATGCGCTCACTCGACCACTGCCTCCCCGCGGAGATCGAGCTCTCTGGCGTCCTGTACGCCCTCGCCGACCCGATCCGGCTGCGCATCGCCCGTGTGCTCAGCGACGGCCGGGAACACGTCCAGGCCGACTTCCCCGCCGACGTCTCGCAGTCGACGCTCAGCCACCACATGAAGCGGCTGCGCCAGGCCGGGGTCGCGTGGAGCCGCCCGGAGGGCACCCGCTGCTTCGTGACACTGCGACCCGAGCTCGAGCAGCGACTGCCGGGGCTGCTCGCCTCGGTGCTCGCCGCCGCCGCGCGGGAGGGACATCGACCAGAGGCGGTCGCCCGCCAAGCCTGATCACAGCGATAGCGCCGGCTACGGGACGTCTACTCCGCGAGTCAGCTGTCGCCCGCCGTCCTTCGCCGACTGGCGATCCAGCGCGATGTTCGGCGAGGGGTCCCGGAGCCCCGGAGGGCTGCTGGTCAGCGGGACGGCCCGGCGTCGGGGGAGTGGGCGGGGCCCCGCGGTACCAGCTGGTTGCCCGGGCGAGGACTCGGTGATGGCCGTGTCGTGGGCCACCGCGAGCCGCGGTGGCCGGGAGGTGAACTGCCCAGTGCGGAGGTGCCGCTCTTCAGGGCGGTCAGTGCGGGCGAGAACGGCGTGCGCGCGGAAGACGTCGGCAGCGGTCCGTGCGGCGGCGGCGGTGTCGGACTCTGCGCCGACCGGCCCAGCGAGTGTCGTTGTCAGGATCGCAGTCCGCTCCACCCGCCACCTGCACCAACGGGGCCGGGTGTAGTCGGGGGCCGCCGGATGCCGGGGTGCGGACGGCTCGCTCCGCGGCGTCCGCGGCCTCGGTGACCGCGGTGAGCGAGCCCGGCCGTCGGGTGGTGCTACCACAGCCCGACCGTGGCGGCAGGGCCGAGGACGTCCATCGACCCGGGATTCCTATGCACGGCCAGTTCGGTCTCGGCGAGCTGTTGGGCGGCGTGCTTCATCGCCGCGACCAGCCCGGCGGCCTCCCGCCCGACCGTGCCGGCCACCCGCAGCCGCTCCCGGGGGTCCAGCCCGGCCAGGGTCCCTGCCGGGCAGACAGGCGCGCGCTGCAGGGGGGTTCGTACCAGGTCACTGCGGCCGGGCGTGCCCCTGCGCCCATCAGGCGGTGAGCTTCGGCCAGGTTAGGTCGCGATGCACCCGGTTCCACTGCATCGGAGTTTCGTAGTACAGTTGTCACGTGTGGAGGTCCTTCGGTCGGCTCTCCGTCACGCCATCGACCCGGGGGACATCGACCACGCTGTAACTCACGCTCTGGTGGTCGAGGAGGTCGGGGAGGACCCGACGCGGTACCTCGTCCTAGGGCCGGACCGGGCCGGGAACCTCCTCGAGGTGGTCGTCCTGGACCGACCACAGGGACCGGCCGTGATGCACGCCATGGTCATGCGCGCCAGGTACCGGCGCCTACTACCCGGAGGGGGAAGCAGATGACAGCCACCGTTCACGGCCACACCGCCGACGGCACAGCGGTCACCGACGCCACGATCGAGGAGCTCGCCGCGGAAGCCGAAGGCGGCTATGCCGTCGAGGACATCCTCCGCCGCCGCCGCCCCGGACGTCCGGCAATCGGTAGTGGTGCGTCGTCAGTGGAGTCCGTCCGCCTCGACCCGGACCTCAAGCGGGACCTGCTGCTCCGGGCTGCCGCCGAGCACACCAGCGTCTCCGAAGTCATCCGCACCGCCGTCCGCCAATACCTCCTCGTCAGCTGACGGCACGCCGCGGTGGGCTGATCTTCGGAAGGTACACAGGGCGACCGGCGCGGCCGCGATGACAGCTCTGGAGGCAGCCTCGGCCCACCCCCGAGCCCACCGCCGGGGTCCTCGTCGACGCGATGGCGTCCTCGTTGTCCAGCACGGTCGTGTCACCGACCGGTGGGGTCGCCACTGGGTCGGACAACCGGTCCGACCCCGTCCTGTTCGGCGGTGGCGCTGCAGAGCTGCTCGGTGGGTGCCGGTGACGGCGCTCTGGCCGTCCGACGCCGTCGCTGCGCCGGCTGATCCTCGGCTCGTCGTCCCGTGTCGGGTCGGACGGCCCGACCGCCGCCCGCGGGATCATGTCCGGTATCGGTCGGTTTGGCACCACGGGCGAGGTGCTCGCCACCTTCGTAGACTCCTAGGCGTGACGACTCGGGCACTGTTGGACCCGGGTCTTGTCCAGTTCGTCGACGCATTTCCCCGGCTTGACCTTTCGCCGTCGGGTCGCACCGCTTGGCGGGCGGCGAGCCGGCCGGCGGCGTCGTCTCCGTCACGGCCGGACGTCGAGACCAGCGAGGTTCTCGTGCCCCAGTGCCGGTGACGAGGGGCCGGTGCGCGTCCTGGTGAGCCGTCCAGTCAAGCTCCCCGGACCGCCGCTCCCGGCAATCGTGTGGCTGCACGGCGGCGGGTTCGTCATCGGCAGCCCGGAGCAGGACCAGCGCCTGCTCGAGCGGATCGCCGGCGATGTGGGCTGCGTCGTGGCTGCCCCCGACTACCGGCTCGCGCCGGAAACGCCCTATCCCGGCGCCCTGCGGGACTGCTCCGCTGTTCTGCGCTGGTTACATGAGCAGCCCGATCGTCTCGGCGTGGACCCCACGCGGCTTGCAGTCGGGGGTCATAGCGCCGGCGGCGGCTTGGCGGCGGCTGTGGCGCTCGAGGCTCGAGAGCGCGGCGGCCCCGTGCTGGCGCTGCAGGCGTTGGTCTACCCCATGCTTGACGATCGGACGGCCAGCCAGGCACCGCAGGAGCGGCCGTTCGCCGGCGAGTTCGTCTGGGACCACCCCACCAATGCAGCCGCGTGGGGCGCTCTGCTCGGGGAATCTGTCGGAACACCGGGCGTGAGCCCGCTTGCCGCTCCGGCCCGCGCCGCCGACCTTTCCAAGGTGGCGCCAGCCCTAGTGGTCGTTGGCGCCTTGGACCTACTCGTGGACGAGGCGGTGGTCTATGCCTCCCGTCTGGTGCGCGCCGGAGTGCCCACGACCCTGCACCTGTACGCCGGTGCGGTCCACGGCACGCTAGACGCTTCGGGCACTGCGCCCGGTGAGGCCATGCGACTGGAGCTGGTGACCGCGCTGCAGGTCGCGCTGCTGGGTGAGGTTCACCACCGTGCTCCGCGAAATGGGTCAGCTGAGGTGCACCAACCAGCCCACCGAGAGCCACGAATTCGTAGACTGTCTTGATTTCAAAACCTGCTCCGGCCGATGCAGTAGTACCGCTGGGCTGGGCGGGGCTGCCGCGCGCATCTCGGGTCGCGACCCGGGCGTTCGGTCACCGGCACCGCCACCTCTCCGGGCGGCCGCTGCCGGTCCGCGCCGTCCACGGGGCCGCTGACCTGCTGATGCTGCTGGCCGGGGCGGTCACGTACCCGCTGCTGCTGGTCGGGTACCGGCTGGCCCCCGGGCACCGGGTGTACGTGACCGGCGATGGGCGCGCCGTCGCGCACGTCGCGACCTGGCGGACCCGGCGGCGGTGGGTGGTCACTGACGTCGCGGCCTGGCCGTACGGCGGCGGCGCCGGCAAAGACTTGGTCCGCGGGCTACAGCAGGCCGCCGCCGCGGAGGGGGCGTCGTTGCACCTCAAGGCCGCCCACTCCCGGCTGGTCACGCAGTTCTACGGCCCGCTCGGGTTCACCCCCACCCGGCGGCGGCACTGGCTCGTCTGGCAACCGGCCGCGACTACACCCGCTCTCCTCGGCGCATCCGACGCGCCGATCAGCTGACCTCGCGCGGGACCCGGGGCCACGGGCACGGCGGCCAACGCTTCCGATGATCTCCGAAGTTGTTTCCCGCACCTGTCACACATGGCGCGGGCCGGCACCCGTTCTGTGGGCGTGAGGATCTCCCGGGCCGCCGCGCGGCGGCACAGCAGTGCCTCTACCCAGTCGGCCTGCCGTCGGGGATCGGCGGTCCGGCGTGTTGACGGGATCGAGACATGCCCGATCGTTATGGTCCAAATCACCTGCACCGTGACGGCCGCACCAGGAGGGAAACGATGGACAGCCCCCGTAAGCGCCTCACCCACCACAACGGCGGCCGGCCACACCTGGGCGACCGCGTCACCGCGACGGTCAGGTTGCCGCGCAGCATGCGCGAGCAGCTCGACGAGGAGGCTGACGCCCGGAGCATCACGCTCACGGACCTCATCAACGAGCTCGTCGCGAGGCACCTCGACAGCGTCCCGGCCTCTTCCTCGGGGGCCCAATCTGAACCCGCACCCGCTGGACAGCGCGCTGGGTACCCCGGCCAGCAGGAGTTCCTCGTGGCGTAGACAGCAAAGCGCCCTCCCGGTATCAGCCGGAAGGGCGTTGCTCATGCGTGTGTCGCTCGGAACGGTTACCAGCCGTACCGATTGGCAGTTCTCCAACTCCCTAGCCGGGGAGTCAGCCTCACGTCTCAGTCCCGAGAGTGGAGCAGCTCTGTGAGTGTAGCTACGCGTCCCGTCGCGCGCGCAAGCACGACACGACCCGCTGTGTGCCGTCCCGGCGCCGGTGGGTCGGACGCGAGCCTCACCGATCTCGCGTACCTCCCGGATCTGCGGACGGGGCGGGCAGGCTCCGGGTGACCGCGGCGCACACGGGCGGGTCCGCGTACCCGTCGCTGGACCGGGTCTATGACGCGCTGCTGCGCAGTGGGCACCGGCCGAAGCTGACCCGCGGGACCCACATCCAGGCGCGGTGCCCCTGCCATGAGGACCGGACCGCGAGCCTGTCGGTGGACTGGCGGCCGGACCGCGACGGGATGACGGTCATCCACTGCTTCGCCTGCGATGCGTCGATGACCGTGCAGGACTTCGCGGCGGCGGTCGGCCTGGAGATGACCGACCTGTTCGACGCGGAGCCCAAGGCCCGGGGGACCGGGCGCGCTCCCGGCGGGTCCGAGCGGGCGAAGAAGAACCGGCTCGGGCCACGGCCGGCGCGGATCGCTGCGCCGGCGGCGCCACGGGCCGCGGCCGGGGCGTGGGAGCAGGTCGCTGCGTACGACTACGCCACCGTGGAGGGCGAGCTCGTCGGCCAGGTCGTCCGGGAGGAGCGGGGCAGCGGGGACGCCCGGGAGAAGCGGTTCCGGCAGCGCCGGCCCGACGGGCAGGGCTGGGCGTGGGAGAAGCCCCAGACCGTGGTGCTCTACCGGGCCCCGGAGGTCGCGGCCGCGATCGCGCAGGGCCGCACCGTGTGGCTGTGCGAGGGGGAGAAGGACGCTGACGCGCTCACCGCGACCGGTGCGTGCGCGACGACCAACGCCGGCGGTGCGGGGTCGTTCACCGCGACCCACGCCGCGCAGCTGCGCGGGGCCCGGGTGGTGTGCGTGCTGGACCGGGACGGCGCCGGGTACCGGCGGGCGGCCACCGTCGCGCAGTTGACCCAGGGCATCGCGGCGGCGGTGCAGTTCCGGCTGCCGGCGGTCCCCGCTGAGCACGCGGACCTCACCGACCATCTGCAGGCCGGGCTGGGACTGGACGAACTGGTCCTGCTGGGCCCGGCCGAGGCGGCGCTGCGGGCGGCGCTGGCCGGGATCGAGGAGCTGCGCCGTTCGGTCGTCGCGGCCAAGGCCGAGGCGGGCGCGCAGCTGCAGGTCGCTGAGCGCGCGCAGGAACGGGACGCGGGCCGGGACGCGGAGCGGCGGGAGGGCCTGGCCCGGCGGTGGGCGGTGGAGGCGGTCCGCGACGCGCAGAAGGCCATCGACCAGGCCGCCGCGGTCGATGCGGCGGTGACCCTGCCGGAGCGGCCCGGGCTGGACGAACTGGTCGCCGAGGTGCACCGGGCCGCGCAGACGGTGGCCGCTGCGGCGGTCGACCTGTCCCGGCGGGTGGGGCAGGAGCCGCCGGCGGACCTGACCCGCCGGGCGCTGGGGGAGCGGCCCACCGCCGCGGCCGGAGCGGCCGTGGCGCAGCCGGCCCCCGTGGGTGGGACGGCTGGGGCTGCCGGCGGTGGGCGTGGCGGGCGGGGTGTTAGGCGGGTCGTCCAGTTCCCGGGCGGGGACGACGGCCGCGGCTCCGGTGGCGGGACCGGCCCCTCGGTGCGGGTCACCCAGCGCCGGTTCGAACTGCTCGACGAGCAGATCGTGCGGTGGGAGACCAGCAACGGCGCCGACCGGGCCCGGCTGGTGCTGTCCCCCCCGGTGACGGTGGTCTGCGTCCAGCGCCCGGCCGGGCCGTCGACCCTGGGCGCGTCCGAGTCGGCCCGGCGGGCCGCTGCTGGCGCGGACCGCAGCGTCACCCACTACGTCCTGGGCTACGGGGACCCGGTCAGCGGGGAGGAGCTGACCCACCGGGTCGAGGCGAAGGACTTCGACAGCGGCCGGTTCCTGGCCGCGTTCCCCATCCCGCTGACCTTCGACTCCCGGTCCAGTGGCCGCGCGGAGGTGTGCGACGCGATCAAGGCGGTCACCGTCGCGCAGCGCGGCGCGATCCCGATCGAGCGGATCTTCACCGAGACCGGGTGGGCGGAACTGCCCGGCGGGCAGGTCGGGTTCATCCACGCCGGCGGTGCGGTCACCGCGGACGGGACCGTGCCGGTGTCCGCGCAGCTCCCCGGGCCGCTGAGCTTCTATGACCTGCCCGACCCGACATCGGACCCCGCGGTGATCGGGGGAGCGTGGCGGGCGCACGTGGCGCCGTTGCTGCGCCGGTTGCCCGGGCACGTCGGCGCAATGATCGTCGGGGCCGCGCTGCGGGCAGTGCTGGGCCGGACCCAGTCCACGACCGCGGTCGTGGGCCGGCACCAGACCTACAAGTCGGTGATCGCCTCCCAGGCGATGAACTTCTTCGGCCCCGACTGGTCCCGGAACCGGCCGACGCTGTCGATGAGCCGGACCGCGACCACGCTGAACGCGACCCGCAACGTGTTCGCGGCCGCGAAGAACGTGCTCGTGTTCTGCGACGACTTCGCCCCGGACCACGGCTACGCGGAGGCCGCCAAGCGGCAGGGCGAAGTCGCCCGGATGCTCTACAACGCCGAGACCAAGGTCGCCAACGACCGCAACAACACCACCCACACCGGGTCCTCCCCGAACAGTTCGGTGATCACCACCGCGGAGATGCCGCCGCCGCCCGGGTCAGCGCGGGACCGGGTCGCGATCGTGGACGTCACCCCCGGCGACATGGACCTGGACACCGTGTTCGCACTCGACACCCCGGAGTCCCGGGAAGCCCGGGCGCTGCTCGGGGCGTCACTGATCAGCTGGGTCGCCGGTCGGCTCGAGGAACGGCTGGCCTGGGCCGGGGAGCAGAAGCACCACAACTTCCTCCGGCTGCGCCGCGCGCACCCGACGGCAACCGGGCGGGCGCTGGAACCGGCCGCGGACATCGAGGTCGGCTGGCAGCTGTTCGGGGAGTTCCTGCTCAGCACCGGAGCGGCCGAGCCCGCCGAGGTCGACCAGATGCTCACCGAGGCCCACACCGCGCTCGGGGACAACGCCGAACGCCAGGAGGACCCGGACCAGCCCAGCGACGTCAACGAGCGGATCCGCCGGCTGCTGGTCGCGGCGTTCACTGAGCTCGCGGTCCACGTCACCCAGATCGGTGGGCGGACCCCGCCGCTCCCGGATGCGCTGCTGCTGGGCTGGCGGCGCCTGGAGCTGTCCGGACCCCCCCCACCCGGTGGGTATGAGGAGAAGTTCCGTCTCGACGCCCGCGGCACCCAGGTCGGGGTCGTCAACGACACCGGCACCCGGCTCTACCTGCACCCGGGGACCCTGACCTCGGCGCTGAAGTCGTTGCTGGCCCGGTCCGGGGAGGGCTGGGACGTCGACGAGGCCCACGTCCAGCTCGCGCTCGTCGACGCCGGGCTGCTCGCGTCCGCGGTCGAGGGTGCCGCGCAGCCCCGGGTCCGATACCAACTGAAGCGGGCCACCGCCGCCGGGCACGGGCACAAGCAGCGGATGTGGGACGTGAACCTCCGTGGACTGTTCGACGAACCCGCCGCGCCCGAGGACACAGGCTCCGACGGGCCAGAACACGACGGTCCGGCGGGTCCGGCGGGGCTGTTCGGTGCCGCGCACCCCGGCAGGCCCCAGCCCCTCGACGACGACGAGACCCCCGGGGACCAGGGCGGGGACGGGGACACCGGAACCGTGGACAGCCCGGCCGAGCTGCCCGCCGCAGCCCGGGCCACCGCCCCACTGCTGGTCCCCGCCCCCGACGCGCTCCCCGACCACCCAGCTCCCGACGCGCTCCCCGACCACCCGACCACCGACCCCGCACCGGACCCGGCGCGGGTGTCGGACCCGGCGGGTAGGCCGGACACCGACAGCCGACCGGACACCGACAGCGGGATCGACCAGCGCCCGGTCGTCACCGAGAAGGAGGCCCTCGTGCTCGAGGACCGCGAGCGGGTCCTGCGCCACCTCGGCATCGAGCCCCGCCAGTTCCGGGCAGCGTCAGGGGAGCTGGTCACCTGGGGTGTCGGGGACACCGACCGGGAGCCGTGCGAGGTCTGCGACCAGGTCACCGGGACCGTCGTGGTCACCGCGATCAACCTGCCGGTGTTCGTCCACCCCGGCTGCTACGCCCGGCTCAACCCCGCCTACCAGCAGGGCCCCGAACTCGTCGTCCCCGACCTCCGCGCCACCCCAGCAGCCACCACCCAGCCAGCCGACACGCAGGCAGCGGCCGCCGCACCGACGCCACCGACCCAGGCGCCGGCCCCTTCGGTGGGAGCTGCCGACTCGCCGGCGCCGACGGCCACCCCGCCCTTGCCGGTCCCTGCGGCCACCGGGACGGTGCCGCGGGACCGGTCCCCGGCCCGGCCCGCCTGGGCCAAGCCCCGCCCCGAGCAGCTGCGCTCCGAGCAGCTGCGCTCCGAGCAGCCCCCGCCGACCACCACCCGCCCGGCGGGACCCGCTACTGGAGCCGCGACGTCGGCGGTCCCGGCTGGAGGGGGGGACCGGGCAGCCCGACGGGCCGCGCCGGAGTTCACCGCGGCCGTCGCGGTCGCCGACGTCGACGGGCTCCACCTGCCCGACGGGCACACCCGCCCGCTGCCCAGCCCGCTGGAGCACGCCGGGCAGCTCGCAGCCGCCGCGACCGAGCTCCGGCTCGGGAACACCCTCTACGCCGGGAAGACCGCACGGGGCAGTGAGGCCGGGCAGATCTGGCTCACCGCCGCGCTGTGCGCGCAGCTCGGGTTGCCCACCGGGCTGCCCGAGGAGACCCGGGCGCGGACCCGGGCGCTGACGGTGTGGGCCAAGGCCAGCAGCTGGCTGACCGCCGCCGCGGACGCCGGGTGGCGCTACACCGGCAACGCCCAGGGCGACCTCGAGGCTCCGCCGCTGGTGCCCTGGCAGAAGACGTGGATCCCCGGGTCGTCCAAGGTCAACGCGGTCGAGCTGGTCTACCAGCCGCTGGTCACCTTCGACCGGGTCCAGGCGCTGCTGGTCACCGACCCCGACGACCCGGCCGCGGAGCCGGGCTGGCCGGAGCCGGTGGTGCTGGCCCGCCGGCTGCAGGCGTTCGCCGACGCGGCGCCGGTGATGTTCCGCCGGACCCCCGGGGTGACCGGGCACGAGGCGGTCAAGCAGCGCAGCCGCGGCAAGAAGATCAGCGTGTTCGACACCGAGTTCCCCGCGTTCCCCGACGTCGCCGCCGCCGCCGGGGTGGAGGGGGTGTTCCTCTGGGGCCGGGAGCTCACCGGCGCCGAACAGCGGATGCCGGTGGTCCACGGCTATGACGCCCGCGCCTGCTACGTCGCGGCGTGTTCCAGCCTCGAGCTGGGGGTCGGGCAGGCCGAGCACCGGGTCGGACCGGACGCGGCCGCCGCGTGGGACCCCAACGGCCGGGTCCCCGGGTACTGGCGGGTGCAGGCCCCGGTGTGGGAGCAGTGGGGCCTGCCGGACCCGGTCGACCCCGGCGCCACCGGCCGCCGGGCCGGGCAGTGGCAGTGGGTGGCCAGCCCCACGCTGCGGCTGATGCGCGGCGAGCTCGGCTGGGACGTCCCGGTCGCGGAGGCCTGGGTGTGGCCGACCCACACCCGGCACCTGGATACCTGGTACGAGGGGTGGCGGGACGCCACCGCGACCCTGCGGGTCGCCGAGGACGGCGGGGACCCGGACGCCGGCGCCGCGCGCCGGCTGGTCAAGGCCTGCTATGCGGCGAGCTTCGGGAAGTTCGCCGCCGAGGACCTCGCCGACCGGCAGTCCCGGCTGTACCGGCCGGACTGGGCACACACCATCCGCGCGCAGGCCCGGGCCAACCTCTACCGGCAGCTGCTCCGCGCGGGGGAGACCACCGGCCGGTGGCCGGTCGCGGTGGACCGCGACGCCGTCTACTACGCCGCCGCCGACCTCGACCCGGTCACCGCAGCCCCCGAGGGGCTGAACATGACCGGCCGGTTCGGGCACCTCAAGCCCGAACGGTCCTACCCGGTCGCGCAGTGGCTGACCCGCGCCGACCCCGGACTGCCCCCGATCGCCGGGCGGGTCGTGGACCCCCCGCCCGCCGCGGTCGCCGAGCGCCGCGCCGCGCAGCGCGCCGCTGAACAGGCGCGGAACCTCAGCCGCGCCCGCGCGGCGGGCTGACCGTGGCCGAGGGCGAGGAACGGCTCCTCGACGCGATCACCGCCGGCCGGTACAGCCAGGCATCCGGTCAGGGCACCCAGACCCTGGCCAACCGGATGCTCGGCTTCTACGCCGGCAACCGCCGCCAGGCCGCCGCGGACCTCGGGGTGTCCGAGCGGACGTTCCGCCGGTGGCGGGCCGGGCAGGGCAACGCGACCCGGCTCAACCGGGAACTGCTCGTGCGCCGGGCCGCGCTGTCCCCGACCCGGGAACGCGCACTGGGCACCGAACGCGGACTGCGTCTGCGCGGCACCGTGATCGCCGGACCCGGACCCGCCCAGGCACAGCCCACCCCCGTCCCGCCCCGCCAGGCCGGGACCCGCCGCGCACCCGCCGCCCCACCACCGGCACCCGGAGACCTCACCCCACCCCGCGATGTCCCACCGGTGCCCCGCCGCGGCCAACCCACCCCCACACCCCGATCCCCGGCGGCACCGAGGGCCGGCACGGCCCCGCCAGCACCGCCCGGGATCAGCTACCACAACCTGCGCCGCTGGTACGGCAACGCCTACGTCCTCGGTGACAACGCCCAGACCCTGCTCGCCGCCTACCGGGGCGGGGCCAGCGCCAACCAGCTCCACCAGATCCTCGAACAGGGACTCAGCGCCGACTACATGAGCGGCCAACAGTTCGGGGTCACCCGCTACGACCAGATCGACATGGCCCCCAGCACCCCCGGCCAGTCCCTGCCCAGCGGCCGCGGCCGGACCCGCCGCCGCTGACCCCCGGCCCCCACCCGGGGCCACCCACCCGCCGCCGACGAACCCGGCGCGGCCCGGTCGACGGACCCGCCTGCACCCCAGCGGCGCCGGGATTCTGTCCAACCACCCGGCCTTCCCCGGCGATCCCCACGGCGGTCACTGTGCGTGAAAAATCGGCCGTCCAGTGCCGTCTCGACCAGGCAGGTGCCAACCATCCACGCTCCGATCCGCGCGAATCCGGCCGTCGACGCCCGATCCGGCCCGACGCTGTGAGCTGGGCCGATGCAAACCGACCAGCACCCTGCCGCGTGATCAACTGCGGTTTGACCGGGGTGGGGGACCGAGGTGGGGGACCGGTCAGCAGCGCTCTGACCAGTAGGAACAGGTGTTTGAGGGGTCCGGTCCCCCGGTCCCCCAGTCCCGCGTGGTCGGTGTGTGTAGACCCGACCAGGCACCTGCCAATTCCACCCGGACACAGGCAGTCACCAGCGCTCCGCGCGGTCTGATCTGTCAGGGGCCCCGGTAGGTCTGGCCGCCGCACACCGGCGTCAGAAGGCAGCCAACCGATGACCGACACCACCCCCGGATCGGCCAGCGCAGCCAGCCGCTCCGAGCCCGACCCGACACCGCTCGGGCGGTACGGGGACGCCTTCACCGCCGACCAGCCCGACCGCTGCTGGCGGTACATCACCCACGACGGGTTCCGGCTCTCACCCAACCGCTGCCCCCACCCGGTCAACTGGGCCGGCTTCTACGACACCCGCGACCGCACCCGGCACCGGGTCTGGTCCTGCGACGGGCACCTCGACGGCGGACACCTGGATCCGGCGCCCACCGGCCGGACTCGGGCCCCGACCCCGCTGAGCGGCGGTCGTGTCGGGGGTGATGCCTACGGTGCGGCGCTATGGCAGGAGCGGGACGGGAGCTGATCCCGGGATGGGTGCGGGTCCTGGTGATCGCCCGCGACCGGGGCCGGTGCCGCTACTGCGGTGTGGTGCCGGTCGGTCCACGGCGGCGGCGGCTGGACCACGTCCACCCGGTGTTCCGGGGCGGCCAGTCCGACCTGGCGAATCTGTTCCTGGCGTGCAGCACCTGCAACAGCGCGAAGAGCTCCCGCCTGGACGTGGTCCCGATGCCGCTGGCGGAACTCGTCGGCATCGATGAGGGCCGCGCCCCGGAACGCCCACCCCTTCACCGGACCAAGGGCACCAAGTACCCGGACCGGGCGACCCTGGTCTGCTTCTGCTGCGCCCGTGACCGGGCCACGCGAACCCGGCCCCGCCGACGTCGACCCACCACCGCCGCCATCGCCAGCACCGAGAGCCAGCACGCGGAGGCGCCGGACAGAAGCTGCTAGCCCGGACGAAGTCCTCGCAGCCCAGACCCCGGCAGGTGGCTGGTCCCGAACCACCTCCCAGGTTTGGGGTGTCAAGTGGCCACCGCCCAGAGGATGGCGGGGAACGCTGCGGAACCAGTGGAGGAGTCTCGAGCTCGAGATCGAGCGCCCGGGCCGCGGCGATGGAAGAGAGGACGGACCCAGCCACCAGCAGACCTAGGCGCCTGCGGTGCTGACCGCGTCGAGCCAGGTGGTGTGGGGTCGGCGTAGCGGGGCGTCCCGGCTGGTCCGTGGGCTGGCCTCAGACGGATACCCCGTCGCGGTGTCCTGCCGTCGACCACGGCCGCCGGAGTTGGTGCGGAACGAGCGGACCGGGTCGCCGGCAATGTGGGGTCAGCGCTGGCAAGCAGCACTTGATGGTGCTCGGTGTATGGGAAGGGCTCAGGCCAGGGCGGCGTCTGATGCTGCGCGGGTGCGGGTACGGGGACGTGCCGGGACGCTGAACAGGACCCCGGGGCGAAACGGTGGACAGCAGGTTGTCGGTCCGACCATCGAACCGGCGGCCGTGTGCGGATCGTTGCCGCGTTGTCACCCGCGGCGTGTGCGCCTGGTGATTGCATGCGTCGATGCGGCCGCGGCGGTGCGGGTGAGAGCGGTGTTGTTGGGGCACCTACGGCGTGCGCCGGGCCGGGCCGCGCATTGGCGCTGGTGCTCGGGGTGGTGGTCGCGGCGACCGGCTTCACGGTATTGACGGGCACGGCGCGGGCGTCGCAGCTGCAGGTCGTGGGGACGGTGGACGCGAACGCGCGCTCCGCGTACGACATCCTGATCCGCCCACCGGGGACCCGGTCCGGGCTCGAGCAGTCCCGGGGCCTGGTGCGGGGGGACTTCCTGTCCGGTGTGTTCGGCGGCATCACGGTCGACCAGTACACGAAGGTCAAAGCGCTCCCCGGGGGTCCAGGTGGCGGCGCCGGTGGAGATGCTCGGCTACGTCCAGGCCACGGCGACGCAGTACGTGGACGTCACAGACCTGCTGGGCGCGGCGGGGTCGGCGGTGAAGACCCAAACGACGTGGACGACGGACCGTGGCCTGTCGCGGCTACCGGACAGCTCGCAGTACGCCTACCTCAGCCCCTATGCGCTGGACCAGCAGCTGTCGGAGCTTTCGAGTACTACCAGGCGGAGAAACGGCCGTCGGGCAAAGCCAGCGTCTGCCCGGACACCACGCCGAAGTCCCCGTTCCGGGAGCCGATCCGCTTCGCCTGCTGGTCCACCGGGTGGACCTACGGCAACGGGTTCAACAGCCCGATCGGCCCGGAGCTGCCGCACCACCGGTACGTCGAGGTCGAGTGGGGTGCGCCAGCGCTGGTCGCAGCGGTCGACCCCGCCGCGGAGGCCCGACTGGCCGGGCTTGACCGGGCCGTGGTGTCGGGCCGGTACCTGCGCGCGTCCGACGCGGCCATCGGTGCGCATCCGGACCCGACGGGCCGCACGGTGGTGATGCCGGTCCTCGCGGCGTCGGGCACGCAGGTGGATCTGTCCTCAGAAACCCGGGCGGAGCGGTCCCCGACAGCGGCGCGGATGATCGTCGGCGGTGCGGGGCTGGCGGCGCTGGACCGGGCGACCGCGACCGAGCCGGCCGGCCCGGTGATCGCCCGGCAGACCGCAGCGGGCGCCTACGCCCAGTTCCTGCGCCAGCTGGTCGTCCACGGCACGGACCCGACGCAGACGAC
>JAABUU010000725.1_pt1 | contig 68999 bp, 63 predicted proteins | sample 5559301 | NCBI WGS metagenome assembly JAABUU01 (sample SAMN10711884, study PRJNA513360) | rock metagenome | isolation source: Antarctica rocks | place: Antarctica: Victoria Land, Richard Nunatak white
ACGTCGAATCGAATGAAAATCGCTGATCTAGAAGAGAAAGAGAACGATGAATCAATTTATCGATTGATTCTAGAAGCTAACAGAATCAACGAGAATTGTATTCTACTTCGTGAAGTCGTATTAAAAGATGAAGCTCAATACGAAGATACTAAATTAAGAAATTGTCGAGTTCAGAACGAAATACTATATCGAAGTGATCTTCTATGAGTTTTCTTCGATGAGCATCTTCAAATGAAGCTAATTTGAGAAGTTCACGATCAATCTTCTATTGATCATCTCGGAATTCTCAGAACGATGAAGATCATAAGAAGATACTACTATTGATCTTCAATGCGAAAGACAATAGATCGATATATTCGAAACTGCTACATTTGTCAGCGATCAAAGACTTCTCGAGATAAATTCAATGAACTACTACATTCTCTACTCATATTCGAACAGCGATGAAAGAACATAGTCATGAATTTCATCATCGACTTATCTCTTTCGAAAGGCAAAAACATCATACTAACAGTGATATGTAGACTGACAAAGAAACGACACTATATTTCTTGTTCTACTGATGACGAAGAAATCACAGCAGAAAAAACAGCTGAGCTAATGCTTCAGTGAATATATTGAATACACGATTTACTCGATTTCATTGTTTCGAATCGAGATTCTCAATTTACCTTCATTCTATGAAAGTCTCTTTGCAAAAGACTGAGCATTAACCTTCGATTATTCACTGTCTACCATCCTCAAATCGACGATCAAAGTGAACGAGTCAATCAGAACGTCGAAAGATACCTTCGATTCTTCTGTTCGTACATGCAGAATGACTGGGCTAAGCTACTATTCATGATCGAGTTCGTCGACAATAATGCTCTGTTCTCAGTCATCTTCTCGACCTCTTTCTTCCTAAACAAAGACTTTCATTCTCGTATGAGCTTTGAACCCGATGTCAGCGAATATGAAAGTTCTCGTGAACGCTTGCAGGCGGCTAAAGTCGAGAATATATCTGAACATATGAACAAAACACTGAAGTTTGCTCGCGAGTCGCTAGTCAAAACACGGGAACAAATGATGAAACAAGTCAATAAGCATAGAAAAGAAGTTGATTACGAGGTCGAATCAAAGATGTTTCTGAATGAAAGAAACATCGTTACAGCGAGATCTTTCAAGAAGCTAGATGACAAAATGCTCGATTCTTTCACCAATCTAGATTTCGTCGACTCTTCATATAAACTGAAATTATCAGAGTCTATGCGTGTTCATGATGTATTTCATCCTGATCTGCTTCGCCCTGCCGTCGACGATCCCTTGCCTGATCAAAAGAACGAACCCTCAGATTCAATAGTGGTAAACGATGAAGACGAATGGAAAATCGACGATATATTGAATTCTCGTCGATATCGAAGACGACTTCAGTATAGAGTCAAATGAAATGACTATGACAATGATCTCAATTGATACAACGCTGATGACGACGAATTTATGAACGCTCAGAAGGTAGTTGACGATTTTCATATTCGATATTCGAACAAATCGCGCTAGAAGCGCTTTCGACTATTCAGTCAATCAGAATTTAATGAGTCTGAGTCTGTGAAATCATGATTGGGCAATCAATCGAATCGGGCAGAAAATACATTCATGCGAACATGAATTGTCGAAGAGAAGGGTAATGTCACGATTCTAGCCTTGCCAGACTCAGCCTTCTAGCCTTGCCAGACCTATCCTCGCTTCGTCACCTTGACTAGTTCCTATTGAGCCTAGCGTCGGCTGAGAAACACACATATGTAGCCAGCTTCTTTTCTGTAGCTACCTTTCTTTCTTAGCATTTATCTTCTAGTTAAATGACACTCATATTGACTCGCTCTATGCTGACTTCTAACAGAATCAATCAGAGTTCAGATCTAACTCTAATCAATTTGATTAAAGCAAGTCATGACGCTATGCCTAGTTTGAATCTAGCGCATGTTGGGATCGTGCCTAGAATCTAACCACACTGCAGCGAGGTAGTGCGTAGCTGAATAGAATGTTTGATCAATAGAGATAGCTATAACTAGGAAACTAAGAATACAGAAGGAAGAAGACAGTTCCGAGCTGTATCTATAGTAGAGCGAACAAAGGGGCGAAGTAGCCGGTTTGCTAGAGCTCAAATAAATGAAATGTTTCAGCATATTTTGATTCGAAACATCGTTGTTTCTTGTTCACATATCGAAATCTCTAGAGCCTATTGACTAGGCTCTATTCAATGTCGACACGCTTCGTAACAGCGCATCTCTTCGAGTCATTCTCAGCACTTCTTCTCATTGTTCAGCACTTTCTTCATTCATTTCTTTCATCATTCTTTTAGATAAACACATCTGACATATTACATCACATCTGTATCGAGTCTAGCGCAGTCTCAAGCCATTATTTATAGAAGAGCTTGCACTCTTTCTCTTCTGTATTCTTAATGTCTTGTTATAGTTATCTCTAAAGAACAATACATACATATCAGTTCTGAGTCTCTTTGATTGAATGATCTAGGCACGATTTCAACATTACATTAAGAATTTCGTTTATCATACGATATAGATACTCATTACTCGTTCAATATACTCATTCAGACAGATCAAGTCTAAAGAAATTCATTTATCTGATGATTGACGTAATCAAAAGATAGAACAACACTAGAAAGTCTATAAAATCAACAGCGAGGCTGATTGAATTGCTAGACGACTTACAGCTCATTAAGTACACATCATTCATCTCGATTAATAGAATCAGCGATAAAGAATCTTCGTTGATTGCTAGAGAATCAAATCGATCAAGAGAATCAATCAATTCTCAAATCAAACAACAAAAATGACTTTATCTTCTATTGTCGAGCATCATTCTTCGCTCGATTTCTTTCTTTTAAAACACTCGTTCAATTCAATCTCTTCTTTCTTTCTCATCATGTCTCATCTCTTCAAAGAGTGTTTCGAAGCTTCATTCTTCATTGTCAAAGATAACGACTCATTCGCTGAAATCATAACATCTTCTATGACTATGAAAGCTTTAAAGAAACGATGCGAAGAGCTGAAAGCTAGACTACAAGCTAGAGAGATTATCTCGTCATTATCAATCTACTCTAAGCATTCTAGATCTCAGAAAATACTCAATTCTTCATTGTTCACTGATGAAAAGAACTCTATCTGAAAGAACTGATATGAAAAAGTTCAGAACAAGCTGAAAATCAACGTTGATCTCTTTTCAAGTGAACGAGTCAAGCTGAGCTACATACATTTCAGATTATTTGATGATGCAGCTGAGATCACTCAGTCAAGACGCGAACGTGACTGTTTCAACTCATACAAGATCGTCAATGAGCTTTTGAAAGAGCTAGCTCAGTTGTTCGATGACTCAGATAAAGAAGTCAACTTTCGTAGAAACTACTACAACTTGATTCAAGAACAGAAGAAATTCAGCGAGTTTTATACTCAATTTCAACGACTATTCTTCTATCTAGACTATCAAGAAAAACAGCTGATCGTCGATCTAAAGAATAAAATAAACTCTCGACTTCAATTCGCTTGAGTAACTCAATTGATTCAATTCAGTACTCTGAAAGAAATTCATTTCTATCTTATTTGATTGAATAATGATCAACGAGCTATTCGAGAGATCAAGAATAGAGAAGCAATGATCAAAGCTAAAACAACTAAACAGATTATCTTCGCTGAAGAATCAGTCAAAGCTACTCGTAGAATCATAGAAATGAAGATGACTGATTAGTCAAAATCACGCGACGCTGTTTTGACTAACGTCAAAGAAAATGACTTACTAATTGAAAACTGCTTTCTATGTCATAAGTCTGATCATACTTCTAAAGAGTGCTCAAATAAATCTTTCAGAATTAATGCATTAGATGATGAGTTTGATCATTCTTTGAACTTTGATTCAGAGTCAGATTCAAAAAACTAGTCATCTCTTTCAGAATCATCAAAGAGATAAAGATCATTTCTTTGTGCAATCTAATCGACGAAATTTCATCTATCGAAGAGAACTACTTCGAAAAGTCATTTCTAGTCGATGTCACTCTATTCTCGCAAGACGAATTCTTCAAGCTACGATCTCTGATAGATAGTGACTCGACGATCTACATCTTGATTCATACAAAGCTAGTCAATCAAATATGTCAGAAGCTTGAAATTTAATTCATATGACTAGCTAAAGAGAAGTTAATAAGAGAATATGATGAAAAGCTGACAAAGAAGATCATTACTCATAAAATTCTACTCAATCTCACAGTCGAAAGTCATAAGAAATTGACTGTTTCAATGTTAATAGCTGATATAAATCATCATGACGTCATATTAGAAAAGTTCTGAATGAATAAAAATGAAATACTACTAGATATGCAAAATGATGTCATCGTTTTTTTGAATCAATTAAAAGCTCTCATTTCTGTTTTTTCGATGTCAGTCAGAGCTTCACACTCAAAATGATCACGATCATCAAATTCTTCTATCAGTTCAGCTTTCAAAGTGCTTCAACGACTCACTTCTACTGCTTTGAAAAAGAACTTTTCTATGTTCAGTGTGAGAACTGCATCTTTTCATGCATTGATTAAACGATCAAAGAAGAATTGCATCGAGATTTTCGCTATGTCGATCAAAGATATTGATAGAAAAATAGTTTACAACACTCAATGTGAACTGAACGTTCTAGACGTCGCTTTCATCAATGCATTAGCTCAAAATCTAGAAGACATCAAAGTCAAGCTATCTTTGAAATATCAGAATTTTCTCGACGTGTTTGATCGAGCTCAAGTCGATAAGCTATCATCTCATCGTTCATATGATTATAAGATAAAGCTCACTAATGATGTCACTTCTTCTAGATGTCGAGCTTATCAAATGTCATTCTACAAACTTCAGAAGATCAAAGAATATCTGAACGAAAATCTGTCAAAGAATTTTATTACTTCTAGCAAGATCTCATATTTCTCACTCATTCTATTCGCTCTGAAGATCAATGATGATCTTTGCTTCTGCGTTGACTATCAAAAGCTCAATGTCATTATCAAAAGAAATTGCTACTCTCTATCGCTCATAGATGAGATGATTGACAAAATCGTTGACTGCAAGCATCTGACTTGACTGAATATAATTTTCGCTTTCAACAAACTTTGTATGCATCTCAATAGTGAAAACTATACGATCTTTATTATCGCTCTAGAAGCATACAAATCAAAGATTTTATCATTTGAATTAATAAATGATTCAATCTCGTTTCAGCAATATATGAATGATGTTCTATGAAACTTTCTAAATGACTTCTGCCAAGCTTATTTAGACGACATTCTCATATACAGCAAGACTCAAAAGAAGCATAGACAACATGTCAAGATAATACTAGATCATTTACAAGACGCTGATCTGCAAATAGATATTTAAAAGTACGAATTCAACGTAGAAGAAACAGTCTTCTTAAAGATCATAATATCAAAACAAGATCTTTGTATGAACTCTATCAAAGTGAAAGCTATAGTAAATTGAGCTACATTTACTAATTTAAAAGAGATACAAGACTTTGTTGACTTCGTCAATTTCTATTGACGCTTCATCAAGAACTTTTTGAAACTAGTCAAGTCATTCACTCAGCTGACTCAAAAAGACACGTCTTTTGTTTGAAACAAAGTCTGCGTTGAAGTCTTTGACAATCTAAAGAAGCAGATCAGCTCGATCTCAGTTCTACGTCATTTTGATGTCAAACGTCAAGCTATTTTAAAAATCGATGCATTCAACTATGTAAAAGACAACATACTATCTCAGTATGATGACAAGAGTGTGCTTCACTCGATAGTCTTCTATAGCAAAAGCATGATTTCAGCTGAATGCAATTATCACATCTATGACAAGAAATTGCTAGCTATTATTCAATGCTTTGAACACTGATGACTTGAACTAAAAAATACTGAGTTATTTATTTAAATGTTTACTGATCATCAGACTTTGAAGATCTTTATGAAAAACAAACAGCTGACTCAATGATAAGCGAACTATCTGAATATTCTATCGAAGTTTAACTTTCAAATTATCTTTCGATCAGACAAAATAAACATTAAAGTCAATGCTTTAACTAAAATGTTGATGATCGATAGTTTTGAATCAGCTAAAGACATAAATAATCATTTTCAGACTATACTGATTTCGAATCGAATAAATGTTTTATTGATCAAGTTTGAAATCGAATTTGAATACAAGATCAATCTCTATCAACATGTACATCTAGTCAATCAGAAGAATGAACTATGCAATGAGTATTGATAAGCTATGAACAAAGATGAACTGAAGCTTCATGACATGAAGCTAAAGAACTGTCAAATCATTGACAATGTTTTATTCAAAAAGAGTCTACTATGAGTGTTGAAACAAATGCATATGAAATTACTTCAAGAGATTCATGATCAATCATTAATCTCACACTCTGACATTAGATGAACAATTGATCTAGTTCAACACTTCTACTATTGATCAGATCATCAAGCAACTATTCAACAATACATTCAAAACTGTCATGTCTGTCAGCAAAGCAAAGCATCTTGAGATGATACAAATGATTTGCTTCAGTCTCTATCAATCTCTCAGCAGCGTTGACAAGATATAGCTATGAACTTTATCACTGAACTATCTTTATCGAAAAACTATAACGTCATTTGCATGATCATATGTTGTCTCTTCAAAGAACATCACTATGTTTTCTGTCATTGAAAAGACGATGACATCTCAATCGAAGAAACAGTATGAATCATGCTATGAAACGTCTATTGACTTCATGATCTATTCAGTTCTATCGTTTCAAATAGAGACTTTCAGTTCATATCAATCATGTGACAAAGTCTTTGTAAATGACTGAAGATCAAAGTCAATCTATCAACAGTTTATCATTCAAAGATCAATGATTAGTTGAAATGAGCTAATCAAGATGTTGAACGCGAACTTTGAATCTACTGTAATTACATGCAGAATGACTGAGCTAAATGACTTTCAATGATGAAATTCAGTGACAATTTCAATACATTCTTGACTATCTTGATGATTTCTTTTTACTTCAATAAAGACTTTCACTCTCGAATGAGTTTCAATTCAGATACGACTGATTACAAAACAACTCGTCAATGTATTGAAGCTAGAAAGATTGATGACATTATCACTTGAATGAGCGAACTTCTTATCTTCAATCATCAACAATTGAAAAAGATCAAGCAGATCACTGAAGCTTAGATGAACAAGCATAGATGAGACGTCATCTATGAAGTAAATGATCAAGTTTGATTAGTCTTTGAAAACATCAAAATCACTAGATCATGCAAAGATTTGAAAGACAAGCAGCTTGATCTCTATTCAATCACAGTCAAAGTTGAAATCTTCTATCGCCTTCAGCTATTTAAAAGCATGAAGCATATACATTCAATGTTCAGCTCAAAGTGTTTATGATCTTCATCAAACAACTCTTTATCAAGACAACATTCTGAACTCTCTAAATTAATGATCATTGAAGAGAATGAAGAGCACTGAAAAGTAAATGATATATTGAACTTCAGACAATATAGAGAAAGACTACAATACAAGATCAAATGAATCAAGATAAATCATGACGATGAATGATACTATGTCGATAAAGAAAAATTTGATGACTCAAAGAAAGTTCTGAACGAATTTCACAAGCTATACTTGAATAAGTTGCACTAAATTGAAAACACGATGAAATTTTTTTGCTTTTATTTCTTTTCTATTCATGCAAACATGAATGTTCGAAGAAAAGAGTAATGTTACAAACATGTCTGAATCAATCAGAATTCAGATCTAACTCTAATCAATTTGATTAAAGTAAGTCATGATGTTATGTCTAGTTTGAATCTAGCGCATCTCTGTTGAACTCTTTGAGCTATTTTCAGCACTTCTTCTCGTTGTTCAGCACTTTCTTCATTCATCTCTTTCATCATTCTTTTAGACAAACACATCTGACATATTACATCACATATGTATTGAGTCTAGCACAGTCTCAAGTCATTATTTATAAAAGAGCTTGCACTTTTTCTCTTCTGTATTCTTAATGTCTTGTTATAGCTATCTCTAAAGAGCAATACATACATATCAGCTTCGAGTTTCTTTGATTGAATGATCTAGACACGATTTCAACACACTATCGTAAAGAATTCTATTCTTCATCACGTCGTAAATTTTCTTCTTGATTAATAATCTTTTGTACTCTTTGAATTGATCTCTTCTTGTCTTTTATTCATAGTTAAGTGAATAGAACTCATCAACGATGTTTGATTATTTGATTTCTTCATCATCAGCAACGTTGTAGCATTTTATGACATCAACGATAGTTGATCAGCATTGTCATCTCTAATCTCTTCTTGCAACTTTCTTTGACACTGAATGTTTTCATGTATTTGCTCTTGATGTTGTGCTCTTCATCTTTCGTTGTTGTTCAGTCATTAAGTCATGATCATCAATGTCTTGTGCAGTCAATTCTGTGATATGCTTTCAATCTTTTTGTTGAAGATGATGATAATCTTTGCAGTCATCGTTCAAAGCTTTTTCTTTGTCAGCTCACTATCAAGTTTTATGTCATATATCTTCAAAGATATCATCTTCTTCTTCATTGTCATTACGATCTCACTTTATTTATCATTATCGATCATTAAATCTTTCTGCATCATCTTTCTGATTCAATTATGTCGCTGCAATTCATTGTAGAAAATCATTGAAGATCTCGTACTGAACATGTTGATTTTTCTTATGCAACAGAATCACAATGAGTCTTGAAGAGCATCAAAGACTTAGAAGAAACACGAATGTGATACAGATGCAATGTTGTTTATGCAACGAAGAATGTGCAGAAATGAGATGCTGTTATTTCGATTTTGAGACAGACTAATGATTTCTATTACACTTGAATTTTATGACTATCACAAAGTATGATTATGAAAGCTGTGTTGATAGTTGAAAGACTAGATGATAATAATCTGATGAATACAAAGAGACGTAGCTTTAATTATGTTACAGTCGCGTTGTAAGTCTTGCGTGAATTTGATTCTAGTGACTTTTAGAATATCTAGAAAACACATTGTTAATGTAAAAACAGAGTAAGAAATGATAAATTATCATCTGACAAGATAAATCATCTGAATAATCAGAATAAAAAATGATAAATTGTCATATTTCTACAACAGTGAAAATATACACATGATGTTATTTTTCTCGCATTTTCAATATTTTCAAAACACAGCATCTTATTACTTATGTCATCATGTCTATGCTTCTGCTGTCAATGATTACTTCTTTTGATTGAAATAATTAACAATGATTTGCTGATAACAGTTAACAGACTATGAAGCAAAAGCACTAAACTAAAGTCTCTCACACAGTTTCTACTATCTGATTATTCTTTCTCATCTTCTCATCACTCATTTCTTTCACTCTACTATCATCATATGTATCATTTTGAAAGATCTGATGTCACGTCTGACAATCTTTAATAAGTCTCTCGATATCAAATTTCGAAGTATAAAATCAATATGTTCACATCTTCTTTGTAATTTGATCATATCTACTGATTCAAAAAAAGTCTGCTGTTTCATTCAAATCATATAGTTGAACTTTATCAGTATCATTCAAAACGTACGATGAAGAGTGTAATCTGTTTCTAGAACTTCAGTAGTTTTAATCAGAATATTGAGATCAGAATCATTTTCTTTCATGTCTTGAAAACTATCAATCAAGCTCTGTTGATTTTCAAGACTTAGATTGCTATGAAAGAATGCAACGTTCATTTCACAAATCTTGATAAGATACTAGCTCATTGTTAGTAAAGAAACAGATATACTCGACATTTAACAAGTTGAAAACATCATGTATGATGCAAAACATAGAAATTATGATTGAGAGAATTCAAGTAAACGTATCAATCAGACAATCTTCGCTATGATCAAAGAGAAGAACATTATCAGAATTCTATTTCTTTGATCGTCTTCAATGACTATAGATTTGTTCAATATCTTCATGATTCACTGTAACTTGCTGCTTGATTTGTACAGTTTCTCGATATTATCATCATAGAAACAGTTATCAACGACTGTCAATCATTTATTACGAACAAGTTCAGTTCAGATAAACATCAAATCATGCTTTATCTTCAATTCAACAAGATATGAAAATGTAATATACAGTCTCATCTGTCATGAGATCTGAACAAAGTTGAAGAAAATGAATACAGACATTGATCTCTTCTTGTTATCTGATATTCAGTTGTTAACACGTACTTGCAGCTCTTTTTTTACACTTCTTGCAGTCTTATTCTCAAGTCTCGCGTGCATCTTTTTATACTTCTCGATGATTGAACAGTTTACATCTTGCATCTCATGAGAAGATAGCTTCATGCAGAGAATGTCAAATCAATTCATTGATGATAGACGTTGAATCATAAGAAAAGTGAGAAGTTTATTAAATTTTCTTGCAATTTTCTGCAGTTCATCGTTCATTTGTACATCATGCTTACGTTTTAATGCGTTGAACATCGATTTGTCTCATGACAGCACTTTCTCTGAATCACTTGACTTTAGAATGTGTTCATTCTTTCATTCATCAAAGTGCTTCAGAATCTTCACATAGTGATCTAAATCATCTGATGAGATCTCAAAAGATGTGTTCGAATAAATTCACAGTATGAAGTGCATGCAACTTTTGAATGCTTGTAAAATGCTTATGATTTTAGAATCTCTGCTCTTCTTTATGTGAAATTCATCTCTTAGTATTCAGTCTCAGCATGTTCGCGAATCATACAGAGTTACTCTTCTTTTACTTCTGTTGATTTCATTTCAAACATCTTTTTGATTGACAATGATACACTTCACATGTGTCTCGTACGACTTTGATTCAGTTAGCACTACAAGTCGTTTCTGTTCTTCTATGAAAGTTGTCACTGTTGCGTTGATTTCATTCTCATCTGTTTCTATCTTTTCTTGATCTTGAAACAGCAAGCAATCTTCTAAGAGAAGCTTGTTCTTTTCAGAGCAATGACTCACATACAGTTTGATGTCAAGATGTGACACAGATGTCAATGTCTTTGCGAATTCACTCTGTCAATTTAATATCAAGATCAAAGACAGCAGAATCAGAATTGATTCAAGATTTGACTTTAGCATCGCTGTGAGACTGCTCTTCACACAGAGACAAATCATTGATCATGACTCATCTGATAAACATTTCGTCTCAAAATTCTGAAGAAATTTCTGAGATTCAATGAGCAGATGTTTATCATCAAGCTTCTCATGAAAGAGACTGACTTTCGCATGAGCAAGATGAAGTCAACGCTTCATCATTATCAATTCTATGACTTGAATGATCTGTGAATGAAGAAAAGTAAGTATGTTATTCTGTCTGTAGCTTCAAGAAGCAAAGAAGACTTATCTTTCTCATTCTTATCTGATTGCATTGAAACTCTTTGTATTGAATCATTCTCTCAACATGAAGTTGTTAATATATTCTCAACGCTTGTACAAGTAGTAGAATTCGTATCATACTCTCTATTTGCACATTTCAATCTGCATCTGCATCTTTGATGATTTTCTTATCATTGATGTCTGTACAACTTAGATCGCGTTTTCAAAACTGCAAGACTTTAAGAAATATTTTCTCGTTCATTTAAGTGCATGCTTGTTGTTTCTGCAAATCTTTGAATCTATATCATGAAGTTAACATGTTTTACTGCATGATTGCTTTGCACTCGCACTTACGTCTGAGTGATATGAATGAAGTTGATGACAAAAGGCAGATCGATGTGCTCTTGATCATATTTCATCACTTTTCTCATGTTTAAGTCATCATTAGTTGTCAAAGAATCTGTTGTTGAAGAAGATAATTCATTGAAACTGACAGTCTTGACAACGTTGAGAACTTCAAGAGTCATCATTGAAACATTGAGATGAGCTTCTCTGCAAAGCTTTCACTTCTTTATGATGAGTTGTTCACTCTCATCTTCTGATGAAATCTTGAATGAAGTGAAGTTATCTGTACTCTCGACTGCGCTGCTCAAACACTGCACGAAATTCTCATGTTCACTTCTCTTACGTTTTTCTATAGCTTGAACTCAAAAGATGTAGTAGAATATTCTCTTCTTTGTCATATCTGTCAATGCAGCATGAAAGTTGACTGCATTTCTGATCTCAACTTTTTTAAAATCTTCAACTTCATAGATAATTTTCTTCTTTTCGAAGTTGAACATTGTCTTGCTAACAAACTGTCTTTGATAGTTATTGAAATTGACATTCTTCAAAGTTGAATTGCTCTGCTTTTCATTCGCTACGAAAAGCTGTGAATGATGAATCATCTTATTATTCATCGTATTGTTCGAAGTCAAGATCATGCAATCAAAGTCAATCATCGTCGATAAGATGAATGATGAAGCTGAGCTGAGTTGTGCTTGCTTAATCAGATGAGCAAACTTCTCTGTCTTTATGCTGATTGCTCTATCTTTCTTCTTACTGTTTATTCATCTCACTCACTTTATAAGACATGCATCTTTTCATGTTACTTGATGATTTTCTATCAGAGAGTGCAAGAGTTCATCATTTATGATGATTGCAATCTTTCTGACTGTCTCTTTCTTGATTTTATTATCAAGTGATGTTTCGAGTAATTCTGCGTCTTTCAATATTTGTTTGATGTGTATCTTCAAGACATCATACTTGTTGTCATCGATGTCAAGATCTTGAATAATCATCATCTTGATTCAATTTGACGAAATCTCATCATAGTTGAAGTTTGCTTGCGTATCTGAAATTGACTTGAATTTTCGTGACATATTGAAAGACTAGCAGATATGCAAACATTGTTGTCAGTTCTGAAAATTTCTAGAAGTCATATGATAGAATGTGAGATGATTACTGTCATGATGTTGAGAAGTGAGATAAAAATACATGTGACATTTTCTCTATTTTGAACCACTTACAGATTTCACTACACGCTGATGACAGATGATGTATGCACTGAGCTTTGCAACAGATAAAGTGAGAGTGCTTATTGCAATAATGAGTATCAGAAGAACAAAGAATTGTGAGTTGATAAATTAAAGATGAAGCAAAGATCAACTTTCGTTCTCATGTTGCAAATTATGTTAAGCGAGAGCAAATTTGCTCACAACACACTTTGATAACAAATTATCTGTATTCATCTTTTCATCAATCTGAAGAGTATTGCATGTTAGATTCTCTTTATATAAAATGATCTCTAATATTCTACAGAGTTATCAAAGCGCAGAGACTATGACTATGACATACTAGCTGATTGAGCATTTTGTGAAAGCATTTCAAATTTACGATAATTTACCTCAAATCGATGATAATCTAGAGAAATTTGCTTTCAACTCACAAATTTCGATGTAAATATTGAGATGTGCAAAGAATTTCAAATTTACGATAATTTATCTTAAACTCGCTGTAATTCAGGAAAATTTGCTTTCATCAGAGAGCTTTGAGTAAAGAAGAACAAATTGCTTGATCAGAAGTAAAACAAGAGTTATTGCTTCTACTGTTATATCAGATCTCATTAATTTCTGATCATTCTATTCTTTGTATTGCATGCTATTCTGACATTTCATAGTTCAATGTACTTGTATTGATAAAGATACTGATTAGAAATAGCGATAGCGCGATACAATTTGTCAAATGCATCAATCAATACTCTTTGTTGTCTCTCTCACTACAATCTACTTCATCGAAATCAGCTTCAAGCATGAAGCGAAACTGTCATGCGTGTGAAATGATATTAAGAATCACACGAGATCTGATATATCACTTTAATCACTGCTTAACGCTGCAAGATGACATGCAGTTCTTCAAGAAATATTTAAGAAAAGAGAACTCAGCAATCAATGAGTATACAGACACATGCAAATACTTTCAGACTGATTTATGACATGAAATGATCACAATAAATGATACTGACGTCTCTGACTTCGAGCAAAGTACAGAAGAAAACGTAGAAGCTTCAGATGATCAGAAGCATTTTCGAAATTCAATTGCATGAATATCACTTGATTTCAAAAGATTTATCAATTCGTCATGTACTTTCTCATTCATCAAAGTAGACAATTATGATGAGATGAATGATACAAAGAAACGAAGCGTCAATGAATTGCTAAAACAATATATCAGACTCATAAGAATCATTTCAAACTACAGTAAACTTAAGCAAGATTCACGATAATCTTTAGATGACAGTCTTCAATCAAAGTCACTTTTCTTTTCAAATGAGAAAGATTTTTCTCTTGCACAGTGATTTCTGAACGCGAAAGTCAGTAGCGAAGATATTAATCAATACTTCAAGATCTCGTTTTGTCAGAATCATGTCTAGATGATACAATCAATGAAGATCAGAGTTGATAGTGCTTGATCTTTAGAGATAGCTATAACTGAATATTAAGAATACAGAAGAAGATTGATACAAGAGCTTTTATTTATGTAATGTTCAGAGATTGCGTTAGGCTTGAAAGAAATGTGTTTGTAACATAGAAAGAAAATGATGTAAATGAACAAGATGTTGACGAAAGAAAAGAATATTAAGAAAGTAAAAGAGTGTTGAGTCATATCTGAGTCATATCTGAGTCAGATCTAGATCAGATCTTGACTAGATCATTGACTAGTTCTAATCAGTCTTGATACGCTCGTAACATTATCTTTTTCTTCGAAAATTCATGTTTGCATGAATGTAGTTCATTTGCTCGCTTTTTGTTGATAGTTATTTCGATATTTAGCGCGATTTGCTTGAATATAGTTTATGAAATTCGTTCAAAACTTTCTCTGAATCATCGAATTTTTCTTTATCGACATAGTATTATTCGTCGTTTTTATCTAGATCTTTTCATTTGACTTTGTACTGTATTCGATCTTGATAGCGTCTGAAGTTCAATATATCGTCTATTTCTCAATGTTCATCGTCTTCAATAGTGATTGATCTGAGTGATTCTGAGTGTTGTTCTGATAGAGAGTCTTCTGAATATGATCATAGTAGCTTTGAGCTGAACATTGAATGCAGATGCTTCATGCTGACTGATAAATGAAGATGATAAAAGATATTCACTTTAGCAGTGATTTGATATGAGTTTAGCTGTTTGTCTTTCAAATTCTTGCAGAGTCTCGTTGTCTTGACGTTTCTGAAAGATAGTCAAACTCAGTCATCTACTTCATATGTGACGTTTCGTCTATGTTTATTGATCTGAACTTCGATGATCAGCTTCGTCTTTTTCAATTGTTGATGATCAAAGCTCAGTAACTCTTTCATTCAAATGACAATATCATCTGTCTTTCTAGCTTCAAGTCGTTCATGAGTCGTTTTGTAGTCAGTCGTATCTGAATTGAAACTCATTTGAAGATGAAATTCTTTATTGAAGTAGAAGAAAGTCATTGAAGTGATCGAGAAGATATTGAAATTGTCGTTGAATTCTATCATAGATATTCATTTGACTCAGTTGTTCTGCATGTAATTGCAGTAGATTCTAAGTTTGCATTCAACGTTTTGATTGACTCATTTCAATTAATCATCAATCTCAAAATGATAGACTGTGAATAAACTAGCTGTGATTCTCAGTCATTTGCAAAGACTCTTTCACATAGTTGATATGAATTGAAAGTCTTCGTTTGAAACAATAGAACTGAGTAGATCATGCAGTTGATAGACGTTTCATAGTATGATTCAAACCGTTTCTTCAACTGAGATGTCATCGTCTTCTCAATGACAGAAAACATAGTGATGTTCTTTGATGAGATGACATATGATTATGCAAATGACGTTATAATCTTCTGACAAAGATAGTTCAGTGATAAAGTTCATAGCTATATCTTTTCAGCGTTTCTGTGATATTGAGAGAGAATGATGAAGTTCATTGATGCTATTTCTAGAAGCTTTGCTTCGCTGATAAGCATGACAGTTTCAAATGTATCATTGAATAGTAACTTGATGATCTGATCAATAGTAGAAACGCTGAACTAGATTGATGATTCATTTATTGTTGAAGTAAAAGATTGAAGATTGATCATGCACTTCTTGTAGTAATTTTGTGTGCATGTTCTCAGAGATTCACAGTAGATCTTTTTTAAATAGAACGTCGTCAATGATTTTACAGTTCTTCAGTTTAGTGATATGAAATTTGAGCTTGTTGTCGTTTATAGCTTGTTTATATTCGCTGCAGAACTCATCTGTTTGATTGATCATACATACTCGTTGATAGAGATTTGCTTTAAGTTCAACAGATAAAACATTGACTCTATCAGAGATCAGAATAGTCTGAAAATGATCTTCAAGACGCTGAGCTGATTCAGAGACGTTCGCTAGAAGCATTCTGATTAAAGCATTGACTTTAGTGTTTATTTTGTCTGATCTAAAGATGATCTGAAAGTTGAACTTCAATAGAATGTTCAGATAGTTGACTTGTCGTTGACTCAACTGTTTGTTTTTCATGAAGATTTTCAAAGTCTGATGATTGATGAACATTTGAATGAGTAGTTCAGTGCATTTCAGCTCAAGTCATCAGTGTTTGAAACATCGAATAATGACTAGTAATTTCTTGTCATAGATGTGATAATTGATTTCAGCGAGAATCATGCTTTTGCTGTAGAAGATCATCGAATGAAGAACTTTCTCATCATCATACTGAGATAGTATTTCACCTTTTACATAGTTCAAAGCGTCGATCTTCAGAATAGCTTGTCGTTTGAGATTGAAGTGACGAAGTACTGAGATTGAGCTGACTTGTTTCTTTAGATTGTCAAAGACTTGAACACAGATCTCATTTCATACAAAAGACGTGTTCTTTCTAGTCAGCTGAGTGAATGATTTGACTAGCTTCGAGAAGTTCTTAATGAAACGACGATAGAAGTTAACAAATCTCACGAAGTTCTGAATTTCTTTTAGATTGATTGAAGTGATTCAGTTGACTATGACTGTCATCTTGCTGAGATTCATACGAAGATCTAGTTCTGATACAATGACTTCTAGAAAGACAGTCTCTTCTACATTGAATTTGCACTTTCAAATATTCATCTGTAGTTCAGCTTCGCGTAGTCGTTTCAATACTAGTTTGATGTAATCTCTATGTTTCTTTCTTGTTTTGCTATAGATGAGAATGTCATCTAGATAGACTTGACAAAAGTCGTTCAGAAAGTCTTATAAAACATCATTCATATATTGCTGAAAAGAGATCAATTCATTAATTAGTTTGAATGATAACATCTTGTATTTATATGCTTCTAAAGCAGTGATAAAAGTGATGTAATTCTCACTATCAAGATGCATTCAAAGTTTGTTGAACGCTGATATGATGTTCAATCTAGTCTGTTAGAAATCAGCATAGAGCGAGTCATATGAATGTAATGTAACGAGTATATAAATGCTAAGAAAGAAAAGTATCTAGAAGAAAAGAATCGACTATCTATATGACTCAGAAGAACATAAGCTAACTCTGAATAAAGTTGACTTCAAAACAACTTGATAGTCTAGTGACGAGCGATTGACGATAGTCAGAAACATAGTCATCAACATAGTCATCAACATAACTATCAACATAAATGCGTAGCTAGAATCGTAACATAGTCAGATGCTTGCAATTCATTATTTTATCAATAATCTCGTCTATTAACGATAGAGAATATCTATTTCTTTTGAAAATGACATTTAGCTTTCGATAGTTCATGCAGAATCAAAGATCTTCATTTGCTTTAAGAATGAATAGAATCGACGAGAAATAGAGAGTCTGACTGAGAGTAATGAATTTCTTTGACAGATTCTCGTTCAGATACTTCTTTACTTTCAGAAGTTTGACAGAGAACATTCAATATGCTCGACAGTGAGAAAACGTTGAATCACTAGTGAGCTCGATTTTATGATCGTAGAAGCGATGAGAGGGTAGTTTATTCAATTGAGCTCGATCAAAAACATCTAGAAACTCGTGATATTTTGAGAGCAGCTTCGCTTTAATGTTTTCTAAATTCTGAGTCGTTTCATTGATTGAAGAGACGTTTAGAGCGTTCAAATCGCACTGAGTATTGTACGTGATTTTTCTATTGATGTTCGTCATTGTTAGGAATCAGCATAGAGCGAGTCATATGAGTGTAATGTAACGAGTATATAAATGCTAAGAAAGAAAAGTATCTAGAAGAAAAGAGTCGACTATCTATATGACTCAGAAGAACATAAGCTAATTCTGAATAGAGTTGACTTCGAAACAAGTCTATGCTCTAGCAACGAGCGATCGACGATAGCTCTCAGAATAGTCAACATAGCTATCAATGAAGATGCGTAGCTAGAATCGTAACATTACTTCTCTTCTTCAACGATTCATGTTTGCATGAATGTATTTTCTTAGTCTTGTGCAGAATCGAAATGTCTATTGTAGCAGGCTCACTATGCAAGGTAGAGATGTCATTGAAGCAGGCTCACTAGTTGCACAGAAACTCGAGATAGGTCGATTCACTGATAGATAGAGCGATGTGAGTAGATAGATCATTGCATTGATCATGTCATTGAAGCAGACTCACTTCTGATTCAGATCTACTACATAGTAGAACTTGTTTCGTTCGTTGATTGACTCAATCAAGAGATCAATCGTTGTCTATCTTTGTAGCAGACTCACTTCGAGTGTCGTTCAAGCAGACTAACTATCGAGTGACTGACTCGATGACAAGATCAATATCGAACGCGTCTTTGTAGCAGACTCACTAGTTGACACAGAAACTTGAGGTAGGTCGATTCACTGATAGATAGAGCGATGTGCTTGTAGATCATTGCATTGACGAAAGATGTCATTGAAGCAGACTCACTAGTTGCACATGAACTGATAGGCGAATCGATTCACTGATAGATAGAGCGATGAGAAGATCATTGCATTGACGATGAGTGTCATTAAAGCAGACTCACTAGTTGCATGTGAACTGATAGGCGAATCGATTCACTGATAGATAGAGTGATGAGAAGATCATCGCATTGACGATGTCATTGAAGCAGACTCACTGAGAGTTTGCTCATCAAGATAGAGACTTCACGCAGTTCTAGACTGATCTCTTTGATTGCTCTTTGAGATAGAGACTTCACGCAGTTCTATGACTGACCTCGTTTGAGTGCTCATCAAACTCGAAGAATTTCTTGCGAATTTGAATGAGCGATGTATTCGCTGATCTTTGACCTAGTCGAATGATTTCGATCGTTTATTTCACCTCGCTGATCAGCGCATGAGAAGAAGAAGTAGAGTGAGTGCTGCTGATGATCTCGAGTCGTCTAGAACAAGATCGATAGACGTATGAATTGAACAGAGCGCTCGATGAGATGAGTGTTTCTGAATGCTGCAAGTCGACTAGATCAAATGTCAATAGTGAGTTGAGAGACTGACAGAAACACTGAAGAGTTAGTTGCAGTATATTTGACTTCGCCTGCACGAAGAAGCATTTATATAATGTTAGAGATCAGCATAGAGCGAGTCATATGAGTGTAATGTAACGAGTATATAAATGCTAAGAAAGAAAAGTATTTAGAAGAGAAGAATTGACTATCTATATGACTCAGAAGAACATAAGCTAACTCTGAATAAAGTTGACTTCGAAACAAGTCTATGCTCTAGCGGCAAGCGATCGACGATAGCTCTCAGAATAGTCAACATAGCTATCAACGAAAATGCGTAGCTAAAATCGTAACAGTCATGAATAGAGCAAAGACTTCAATCTTGTTCTTTTTTGAACAATTCAACAGTGTTTTGAACGAAGCGACGTCTATGCTTTGAATCGAGAATAACTCTTTAGTAGCAGTGATTGAAACAAGTTGTTTGAGCATTGTAGAGATCTTAGTCTGAGTGATTGAAGAGAACGAAGTTGATCGCGATCAACTTGAGTGCTTTGAATTGAGAGAAATCGAAAAAACAGAAATAGAAGTATTCAATTGATTCAAAAAAACAATGATGTCATTTCGCATATTCAGTAATATTTCGTTTTTGTTCATTCAGAGCTTACTTAATATGACTTCATGATGATTGATATTAGCTATCAACATTGATATGATCAATTTCTTATGACTTTCGATGATGAGATTGAGTAGAATTTTATGAGTGATGATTTTCTTAGATATTTTTTCATCATAATCTCTTATTAGCTTCTCTTTTGCCAGTGATATAGATTGAATTCTCAGTTTCTCGCATACTTTATTGACTAGATTGAAATGTATAATCGTGTAGACGACTGAATCACTGTCTATTAAAGAACAAAGACTGAAAGATCGTTTCTGAAAGATGAAATGAGCATCAATTAGAAACGACTTTTTAAAGTAATTTTCTTTCGATAGAATTTCGTCTAGTTTGCACAAAGATATAATCTCTATTTCTTTGATGACTTTTAAAGAGATGACTAGTTTTTTGAATCAAAATCAAAATCGAAATCGAAATTGAAACAATCATATTCTTTGTTCACTGCATTGATTCTAGTAGGTCGATCGAGACACTCTTTAGAGCTATGATCTGATTTATGACATACAAAACAGCTTTCGACTAGACTGTCTGCTTCTTTGACGCTAGTTAAAATCGCGTCGCGCGACTTTAAATGATCAGACTTTAAGTGATCAACTGATTGAGTGACAACAGTCGCTTTATGAAAGATAGTCTTTGAAAGATCATCAACGTGTTTGAGCTTGTCTTTGATCTCTTGAATAACTCGCTGATCATTATTCAAATGAATCAGGTAGAAACGAATTTCTTTTAGAGAATCAGATTGAACTAGTTGATCTATTCAAACGAATCAAAGACGAGAGTGTATTTTATCTTTCAGATCGACGATCAGTTGCTTTTCGTGATAGTCTAGATAGAAAGATAGTCGTTGAAACTGAGTATAGAATTCGCTGAATTTCTTTGATTCTTGAATCAAGTTGTAGTATTCTCTACGAAAATTGACTTTCTTATTCAAATCATCAAACAACTGAGCTAGCTTTTTCAAAAAATCTTTGACGATTCTATAGAAATTGACACAATCACGTTCGCATCTAGCCTGAGTGATCTTTGCTGCATCATCGAATAATCTAGAATGTACATAGCTCAATTTGACTCGTTCATTAGAAAAGAGATCGACGTTGATCTCTAGTTTATTCTGAATTTTTCCGTATCAGTTCTCTCAAGTAAAGTTCTTTTCATCAGTAAACAGCGAAGAATCAGGTATTTTTTGAGATCTAGAACGCTCAGAGTAGATGAAATCAGAAGAAGTGTTTTCTTTAGTTTGAAGTCTTGTCTTCAACTCTTTGATTTCGTCTTCTTGTTGTTTATCTAACTCGTAGAGTCAATCTGTTTCTTTATCAAGAACTAGACTTTGAGCTTTTCAGATTTCGTAGAACACGAGAGATATTACTGTTTCAGCGAATAATTCATCATCTTTATGAAGAAATGACGCAGCACTTGATGATTTCAATGAATCAGCATCAGAGATTTGAGAGAAACGATTTCGAAATTCTTCAGAACGCTCTTCAGTAAACGAACGACTAGACATGATGAGATTTATTTGAAAGAGAGTTGAATGAGTGACGATGCTTGACGATTGAATAAGAAAGACGTATGAGATGATGTTTTATCTTCAACAAAGAAGATGAGATTTGTTTGTTGATTGATTGATTGATTCTCTAGCAAACAACGAAGATTCTTTATTGTTGAATCTATCAATCGATTTGATTCTTGAGCAATTCACGAAGATTCTTTATTGTGATTCTCGTAATCGAGTGAACTTTGCGTACTTAATAAGCGATAAGTAGTCTAGCAATTCAAACAGTCTCATCGTTGATTCTATTCAACTCTCTAGTGTTGTTCTGTCTTTCGATTGTCATTGATCATCAGGTAAATGAATTTCTTTAGACTCATTCTGTTTATACAAGTATGTTGAATGAGTAATGAGATCAGTATCGTGTGATTAACGAATTCTTAATATAATGTCAGAATCGTGCCTAGATGATACAATCAATGAAGATCAGAATTGATAGTGCTTGATCTTTAGAGATAGCTATAACTGAATATTAAGAATACAGAAGAAGATTGATACAAGAGCTTCTATTTATGTAATGTTCAGAGACTGTGCTAGACTTGAAAGAAATGTGTTTGTAACATGAAAAGAAGATGATGTAGATGAACAAGATGTTGACGAAAGAAAAGAGTGTTGAGAAAGTAAAAGAGTGTTGAGTCATATCTGAGTCAAATCTGAGTCAGATCTAGATCAGATCTCGACTAGATTGTTGACTAGCTTTAATCAGTCTTGATACGCTCGTAACACGTTTCAGAAGACTCATCATGCTGATTGTATTTTCAAGAATGCAAATCAATTTAGAAGCATTCTACACAATATATCTTACGAAATATCTAATGATAGTTGATTCAAAACATCTTTGAAGATCTCATTGATGAATTCAGAGATCGAAACAAATATATTCAAGATTCAGTACAGAAACATGATAAACGTCTTAAAATTTCTCTTGAGACATCGTTCGTTTGCAAGTAATCTGAAATATGCATCAATCAAAGTATACAACGTCAGTGAAATTTGAATGTACACGAAAATGCACATTGATATCTGATGATGAAATACGCAAGCATTGATTTCTGAAGATGACACTATAGTTTCAGTACTGTTAGCTACAGACAAAATCATGTTAACTCAACATCATGAAGATAAATTTGCATGATCTGTATATATTATCGTTGATAATCTGAATTGAGCAACTTGATGAAAGCAAAATAAATTTAGTGTTATACTATTAGAATTTATTTCTTCGACTAAACATGCAAATGAAGATCTGAAACGCAAGTTATATCATCACTCATTGAAAATAATATTAAAACGTGAGTTTAAACTGTTCAATCAAATGAAGAGTTTTTCTTGCTAATGTTTTCGTTCTTTAGCACTTGAGAAATTAACTAGAAGAAAGTTTCACGTTCGCTGTGCAAATGATTATACTCGACAGTGTTTTTCTATCATCGTCGAATTTATAATCAACTATGAGAAGCAGATCACTATTACAAGAATCAAAAATGAAGAGCAATGCACTATATATCACGTTTCATTGAATCAACGCGATAATCTGCAAACAATTTAAAAGGCTTGAACACATGAGAGTACATTGACTCAAATCAAACATCAAGAAAAGAATTCACACTCTAAAGTAGATATCAAGCGCGATGTTAAGTGAGTACACTCAGTGCAAAACTTTGCCTGAAAACATGAACTTGTCAATATTCACGTCATCATGATGATTGACATCTTGCATCAGTTATTGAAGAACACAGTGATGTATCTAATTCAATGACTTGAGATGATCATCAAGAATATAACATCGATGATCAGTCTTAAAAGAAAGCGTGATTCACAGACAATTGCAGACACAACACATGATGTGCAATTGAATCAAAATTTTTGAGTAGTTCTTTCATATTCAGAGCTAAGATGTTTTCACGACTTTCTATTCATGAAGCAATGAATCAACGTTGAACAAAAGACAATAATGCATCAGCTTATTACGATTGTCACTTCACTATTGATTAGAAAAGCATCAGATGCGCTGTACTGTGCTTGAGCTTTTATGAACTTCGTGATGATGACTCAATATCGATCATGTTACGATTCTAGCTACGCATCTATGTTGATAGCTATGTTGATAGCTATGTTGATAGCTATGTTGATAGCTATGTTGATGACTATGTTGATGACTATGTTCCTGACTATCGTCGATCGCTCGTCATTAGACTATCGAGTTTTTTCAAAGTCAACTTTATTCAGAGTTAGCTTATGTTCTTCTGAGTCATATAAATAGTCGATTCTTCTCTTCTAGATACTTTTCTTTCTTAGCATTTATATACTCGTTATCTTACACTCATATGACTCACTCTATGCTGACTTCTAACAGATTGCACGATGATGAGTCTCTGTGTTACATGAACAACGCAATATACAGAATTAACGTCTTAAAAGAAGTATTCAAGCAGTTTCAACACGACAAGAACTTTAACTATCTCAAGTTTCATGTAATCTCTCATTATATGAATTTCATTCAAAGATATGAAAGTGCAGATGATTTTGACACATCTTACATGAAGATTGCACATAAATTTCTGATCAAAGATTATTATGATCTTACAAACAAGCAAAAGAACTTTCAAATGCAGATACTGCATCACAATACTTGACGAGTCAATATGTTAGCAATGAGAAATATCATTCTTCATGATCTAATCACGTTCAGATCAGAGATTGATGAAAGAATGAAAGTCATGATTACAAAGTCTTCTAGAAGTCTTGATTTAATGCAGCTTGAATGAGATTTGTCAGAAATGAATTCAAATCTACGATGAAACTGATTTAGTAATTTTCGATTCTGACGCATCGCTTCTGAAATAGCGAAAACGACACATATTAAGAATTTCTTGAACGAATTATCAATTTTTATAAGAGAATCTCGACGCAAGAAATCAGAAATAAAGTCAAACAAGTATCAAATGAATCAAAAAGAAATTGACTTCTTCTGAATAAACAATTACTTCGTTTCTGTTCATGCATCAATTGAATGCTGAAGACGTGAAGATAAAAACTCGACAAACTTTGAGAAGCTTACATTGAAGTGAGTTCAATGTGCTTCTGCATGACAGAAACAAATGTTGAATTGAAGATGTGACTATGTCTATGTTCAAGAGTATGCTGAGAATGATCAAGAAAATTCTGACATAGTCGAAGCTCTGAATGATAGACTGATGAGACAGTTGCAAATTATAATCACTGTTCATGATTCGCTTCGTCAAGATAACAATGAGAAATCTGTGCAATACTCGAGAGCTTTAATAGAATTGCTAAAGCTCAAAAACAACGAAGTACTTAATGCTCTACATGATATGATAGAAGTCGAGTAATGATCGAAGAACACTGTCAAGAAGTCTCAATATCTTGAGTGTTGACAATTTTACAATATGAGTACTATACTACGAAGTGCACATCTGATATCAACTGAAAGCAAGAAGTTCTTTTACGTGAATAATTACATCGACTGAGATACATTCAACATCTTATACGAAGAGAGTTTTCTGAAAAAGAGAGTTCAAAAGACGAACGAGCTTGCAAGATTAGACAGACGAGAAAAGATGAAATTCACTCAATAATAAAGAAAGTTCAACATTGTGTAAGTTAAGATAAATTAGAGTAAATTGAGATAAATTGAAGTAGATTGAGATAAATTAAAGAAAATAAATGAAAAGCATATAATCACGTTGAATGAAGCATATATGAATGATCAAAACATTTCAGTCGATAGCATTTAATCATGATTATGATGACAGAGTATTGAAAACGAACAAGCGACTGAAATTTCACTGTAAAGATCTGTAAACAATGAGATTGATTATGTAGCAGCTAGCAACATACAAGAACTTACATAGTTCAAATGATGAGAAAATCTAAAATTAATTAATCTATTAATCATAGTGTCTACTCATTGAACGAAATTTCTACTTACTTTATGCATTCTTCAATGCATCTGACACATTACACATGACGTCTGTCAGTAGAAGTTCACAACTTGTTGAAGAGAGCTGTAAATTTTCAAGATAGTGTTTTCTTTCTAGATACACTAACACTCTTTTCTTCTATCAATGTCTTTTCTGTCATTGAAGAAGAATGTTTTGAATGAATGAAAGCTTTGATTCAATTTTTCAAGCAAAGAATAGATTTGATGACGAGTTTCGCGTAGACGATGATTTCAATGAAATGTCATTTCTTCTCAGTATTGAATGTTCAAATCGAATTATCATATATATTCATCATCAGTTGTTTCACAGTCTCGTTAATCTTCTGCTCAAAAATCTTTGCATTCTGATCAATTAAAGCTGAAATCTTCAATTGCAGAAGAAGAGATGCATAATCAATCTGTTTCAATCTATTTTGAAACTGAGCAGACTGATAATTGTACATAAGATCGCTGTGAGCATGATCGACTGCTGTAATTGAAACTGATGATAAATAAAACTGTAAACGTTGTAGAAAGACAAGTTCTGCGCGATCACTGACAGACATGATGTACGATAATTGAATAACTGTGATGAGAAAAATGAGCGAAGTAAAATTGAAGCTTACTAAGATAAACATCGCGCAGAATCATGAACGCATGATAGCTTGATATGAGTTCTACTCTGTTGAATCAGCTTGTAGCTGATCTAATCAGCTAACGACTGACTGATGATTAATCTATGTTGCTAAATCAGCTAATCACTGAATTATGAAAAGTGTCTGTTCTAGTAGCTAGCATATGCATCTCAAGCGCATTAAGAGTCAGATGTCGTTGCTCACTAGCTTACAAGCTACTTAAGTTCTTTGTCGAAACGTCGATGTTGCAATAAACATGTTCACAAGCTTTCTCTTCTATCGTCGACTTACAACATTCTTCTTCATTCATTGCTTTCAACGAATCAAATGCTGAAATCATCATACTCAATGATATAAAAGTATGAAAGAAACGTATTTATGCTCTTAATAAAGAAACAGATCATCTTGTTGAGATAAAACAACGAGACAAGAGCGAAATTTAACAGTTGAAAGCACAACTACAAGCTTTCACTGCTATCACAGTCAATGTAATCATCTCTGCTCTCTTGATTGTCATTTACTTCAAACGATCTAGATATTACAAAATACTTGACTCTTCAATGTTCACTGATGAAAAGAACTTTACTTGAAAGAACTGATCTTTTGACATACAAGAGAAGCTAGCAATTAACGTTGACATCTTCTCAAATGAACTTTACAAGCTGAGCTACATAAACTTTCAACTAGCAGATGATGTCATCAAAATCACTCAAGTCAGATGCAATCTCAACTGTGATAATTTCTATCTAACTGTCAATGAACTTCTAGAGAAACTAGCTCAATCATTTAATGATTCTGATAAGAAAGACAACTATCGTAGAAAATATATTAATCTGATTCAAGAATCAAAGAAATTCAGCGATTTCTTTAATCAGTTTCAACGACTATACATTTATCTAAAGTATCAGAAGAATGTACTAGTCGTTGATTTAAAGAATAAAATAAACTCTCATCTTTGAATCTTTTGAACAGCTCAGATTAAGTCACTCATCAAGCTATCAGATATTTGAAACTATCTGATTTACTTAAACAATGAATATAGAGCAGTTCAAGAGATCAAGAACAAACTACTTAAATGTGATGATTCAAAGATCATCATTTCTAAAGCAATTATTGCTGTTCAGTCTTCGACTTTGAAGTCTGACTGATCAAAGTCGCGCAGCGCAGTTTTGACTAACGTCAAGAATGCAGACGTTCTAGTTGAAACCTGTTTCATATGTCACAAATCAGATCATAGTTTCAAAGAATGTTCAAATCAATTTATCAAAGTCAATGCAGTTGATGAGAACTACGATTGTTTTGAACTCGATACTGAATCAGAGTTCAAGTCAAAAAACTAGTCATTTCTTCAACAATCACTGAAGTGAAGATTATATCTTTGTGCAATCTAGACGAAATTCTATCGAAAGAGAATTACTTTGATAAGTCGTTTCTAGTCAATGCTCTTCTCATTTTGAAGAACGAATCATTCAGTCTTCGTTCTTTGATAGACAGTGATTCAGTCGTCTATATGATCATACATATCAATCTAGTCAATAAAGTATGTAAAGAGCTGAGAATTCAATCTATATCATTGACAAAAGAGAAGTTAATAAAAGAATATGATGAAAAGATATTTAAGAAGACTATCACTCATAAAATTCTATCGAATCTCATCATTGAAAGTCATAAGAAATTGACTGTTTCTATGTTGATAGCTGACATTGATCATTACAAAGTCATATTAGAAAAATCATGAATGAACAAAAATGAAATATTACTGAATATGCAAATCGACGTCATCGTTTTTTCGAATCAATTAGATACTCTCATTTCAATTTTTTCAATCTCTTTCAATTCAAAGCACTTAAGTTGATCATGATCAACTTCGTTTACTTCTATCTCTCAGTCAAAGATTTCTAGAATGCTCAAACGATCTGTTTCAACTACAATTCAGAAAGTGTCATTCTCAATTTGAAGCATAAACATTGCTTTGTTCAAAATGCTGTTGAATTGTTCAAAGAAGAACAAGATTGAAGTCTTTGCTTTATTCATGACGAAAATCAATAGAGAAATCACATACAATACTCAGTGCAATTTAAATGCTTTAAACATCTTTTCAATTGATGAAACTGCTCAGAATTTGAAAGATATTAAAGTGAAGTTGTCATCAAAATATCATGAGTTTCTAGATGTTTTTGATCGAGTTCAATTGAATAAACTACTCTCTCATCACTTTTATGATCATAAAATTGAGCTTATCAGTGATTCAACATCTTCTCGCTGTCGAGTCTATTAAATGTTCTTTGTCAAACTTTTGAAAGTAAAGAAGTATTTAAACGAGAATCTGTCAAAGAAATTCATTACTCTCAGTTAAACTTTCTGTTACGATTCTAGCTACGCATCTATATTGATAGTTATGTTGATGACTATGTTGATGACTATGTTTCTGACTATCGTCAATCGCTCGTCACTAGACTATCGAGTTGTTTCGAAGTCAACTCTATTCAGAGTTAGCTTATGTTCTTCTGAGTCATATAGATAGTCGATTCTTCTCTTCTAAATACTTTTCTTTCTTAGCATTTATATACTCGTTACATTACACTCATATGACTCGCTCTATGCTGATCTCTAACATTATATAAATGCTTCTTCGTTACAGGCGAAGTGAAATAATCTGTATTGACTTTCGAGTGCTTCTGTCGATTCTTCAACTCACTATCGACATTTGATCTAGTTGACTTGCAATCATCAGCAACACTCACTTTCTTCTTCTCTCGTGCGCTGATCAGCGAGATTAAATAAACGATCGAAATCATTCAACTAGATCAAAGATCAGCGAATTAATCGTTCATTCAGATTCGCAAGAAATTCTTCGAATTTGTTGAACAATCAAACAAAGTCAGTCTATGACTGCGTGAAGTCTTTATCTCAAAGAGCAATCAAAGAGATCAGTTTAGAACTGCGTGAAGTCTCTATCTCGATGAGCAAATTCCTCAGTGAGTCTGCTTCAATGACATCGTCAAAGCGATGATCTACTCATCTTCATCGCTCTATCTATCAGTGAATCGATTCGTCAACTCGATCATGTGCAAATAGTGAGTCTGCTACAATGACATTTTTCGTCAATGCAATAACTCATCTACTCACATCGCTCTATCTATCAGTGAATCAATCTGTTGACTCGTTCGCATGCAACTAGTGAGTCTGCTACAATGACATTCTCAATGCGATGATCTACTCGCTCTCATCGCTCTACTCATCAGTGAATCTGATCAAACATTCATGTGCAACTAGTGAGTCTGCTACAATGACGAGCTCAAAGTCGATCTCTTCAATGAGCAAGTCGACTAGTGAGTCTGCTTCAATGACACAATCATCTTCAATAACAAGCAAATTCATGAGCTTGTTTCTATATCGAAATCTCAACAGTGAGTCTGCTACAATGACAAACAATGATTGATCTCTTGATTGAGTCGATCAACGAACAAAACAAGCTCTACTATGTAGTAGATCTGAATCAGCAGTGAGTCTGCTTCAATGACATGATCACAATCGATCTCTTCAATGAGCTAGTCGATTCTCTTTTAGTGAGTCTGCTTCAATGACATCAGTCAATAGTTGATCTCTTCGCTGAGTAAGTTGATTTCTCTCTACATAGCTAGTCTGCTACAATAGACATTTCGATTCTACACAAGGCTAAGAAAATACATTCATGCAGACATGAATCGTTGAAGAGAAGAAATACTGTTATGATTCTAGCTACGCATCTATGTTGATAGCTATGTTGATGACTATGTTGATGACTATGTTTCTGACTATCGTCGATCGCTCGTCACTAGACTATCGAGTTGTTTCAAAGTCAATTCTATTCAGAATTAGCTTATGTTCTTCTGAGTCATATAGATAGTCGATTCTTCTCTTCTAGATACTTTTCTTTCTTAGCATTTATATACTCGTTACATTACACTCATATGACTCGCTCTATGCTGACTTCTAACACTTTCTATTTCTTTCTCGTTTTATTCATTCTCAAAGCAAATGAGAATCTTTGATTCTGCGTGAACTATCAAAAGCTAAATGTCATTTTCAAAAGAAATAGATATTCTTTATCATTGATAGACAAGATCATTGATAAAATAGTGAATTGCAAGCATCTGACTAGATTGAACATTATATCAGCATTCAACAAACTGCGAATGCACTTTGATAGCAAGAATTACATCACTTTTATCACTGCTTTAGAAGCATATAAATACAAGATGTTATCATTCAAACTAACTAATGAATCAATCTTCTTTCAGCAATATATGAATGATGTTCTATGAAACTTTCTAAACAACTTTTGTCAAGTCTATCTAGATGACATTCTCATCTATAGCAAAATGAGAAAGAAACATAAAGATCACATCAAACTAGTATTGAGTTGACTACGCGAAGCTGAACTGCAGATGAATATTCAAAAGTGTGAATTCAATGTAGAAGAGACTGTTTTTCTAGAAGTCATTGTATCAGAACTAGATCTTTGTATGAATCTCAGCAAAGTGACAGTCATAGTCAGCTGAATCACTTCAATCAATCTAAAAGAAATTCAGAGCTTCGTGAGATTTGTTAACTTCTATCGTCGTTTCATTAAGAACTTCTCGAAGCTAGTCAAATCATTTACTCAGCTGACTAGAAAAAACATATCTTTTGTTTGAAACAAGATCTGTGTTCAAGTCTTTGACAATTTAAAGAAACAAGTCAGCTTAATCTCATTACTTCGTCACTTTGATCTCAAACAACAAGCTATTCTGAAGATTGATGCTTCAAACTATGTAAAAGGTGAAATACTATCTCAGTACAATGACAAGAAAGTTCTTCATTCAGTGATCTTCTACAGCAAAAGCATGATTTTCGCTGAAATCAATTATCATATCTATGACAAGAAATTGCTAGTCATTATTCAATGATTCAAACATTGACAACTTGAATTGAAATGCACTGAACTACTCATTCAGATGTTCATTGATTATCAGACTTTAAAGATCTTTATGAAAAACAAACAGTTGAGTCGACATCAAGTCAACTATCTGAACATTCTATCAAAGTTCAATTTTCAGATCATCTTTAAATCAGGCAAAATGAATACTAAAGTCGATGCGCTAACTTGAATGTCTCTAGCAGACGTTTCTGAATCAGCTAAATGATTTGAAGATTACTTTCAAACTATTCTTATCTTTGATAGAGTTGATATTCTATCTATTGACTCAGAATCGAGCGCAAATTCAAAATCAGAAGTCAATCTCTATCAGAAAGTATGATTAGTCAATCAAATAAAGAAGTTCTGCAGCGAATATAAGCAAGCTATGAACAACAACAAGCTGAAATTTCATATCACTAAACTGAAGAATTGCAAAATCATTGACGACGTTCTATTTAGAAAAGATCTACTGTGAATCTCTGAGAACATGCACACGAAATTACTACAAGAAGTGCATGATCAATCTTCAATCTCTCATCTCAACAATAAATGAATCATTGACTTAGTTCAGCGTTTCTACTATTGATCAGATCATCAAGCTACTATTCAACAATACATTTGAAACTGTAATGCTTGTCAACAAAGCAAAGTCTTTAAAGATAGTATCAATGAACTTCATCATTCTCTTTCGATTTCACAGAAACGTTGAAAAGATATAGTTATGAACTTCATCACTGAACTATCTCTGTCAGAAGACTATAACGTCATTTGCACAATCATATGTCATTTCATCAAAGAATGTCACTATGTTTTTTGTCATTGAAAAGACAATGACATTTCAGTTGAAGAAATGATTTGAATCATGCTATGAAACATCTATCAACTGCATGATCTATTCAATTCTATTGTTTCAAACAGAAACTCTCAATTCATATCAACTATGTGAAAAAGTCTTTGCAAGCGACTGAGAATCACAGCTAGTCTATTCACAGTCTATCATTCTGAGATCAATGATCAATCAAAACAAGTCAATCAAGACATTGAATGCGAACTTAGAATCTACTGCAGTTACATGCAGAACGACTGAGCTAAATGAATATCTATGATGAAATTCAGCGACAATTTCAATATCTTCTCAATCACTTCAATGATTTTCTTCTACTTCAATAAAGAATTTCATTCTTGAATGAGTTTTGATTCAGATACAACTGACTACAAAATGACTTGTAAACGACTTGAAGCTAGAAAGACAAATGATATTGTCATTCAAATGAAAAAGTTACTGAGCTTTGATCATCAACAATTGAAAAAGATGAAGCTGATCATTGAAGTTCAAATCAATAAACATAGATGAAACGTCACATATGAAGTAGATGACTGAGTTTGACTATCTTTCAGAAACATCAAGATAACAAGACTCTGCAAAGATTTGAAAAACAAACAGCTAAATCTTTATTAAATCACTGCTAAAGTGAGTATCTTTTATCATCTTCATTTATCAGTCAGCATGAAGCATCTGCATTCGATGTTCAGTTCAAAGCTACTACGATCATATTCAGAAGACTCTCTATCAGAACAACATTCAGAATCACTCAGATCAATCACTATTGAAGACGATGAACATTGAAAGATAGATGATATATTGAACTTCAGATGCTATCGAGATCAAATACAGTACAAAGTCAAATGAAAAGATCTAGATAGAAACAACAAATGATACTATGTTAATAAAAAGAAATTCAATAACTCAGAGAAAGTTTTGAATGAATTTCATAAGCTATATTCAAGCAAATCGCGCTAAATATCGAAATAACTATCAACAAAAAGTGAGCAAATGAACTACATTCATGTAAACATGAATTTTTGAAGAAAGAAGTAATGTTACAAACGTATCAAGACTGACAAGACTGAACAAGACTGAAGCTCTAATCAATTTGCAGTGCACGCTAGCGAGTATTCTGCATAATGATTAGAACTAATCAATGATCTGATCGAGATCTGACTCAGATTTGACTCAGATATGACTCAACATCTTTTTTCTTTCTCAACATTCTTTTCTTTCATCAACATTTTGTTCATCTACATCATCTTCTTTTCATGTCACAAACACATTTCTTTTGAGTCTAGCGCAGTCTCTGAACATTACATAAATAGAAGCTTTTGTATCAATCTTCTTCTGTATTCTCAATATTCAGTTATAGCTATCTTTAAAGATCAAGCACTATCAACTTTGATCTTCATTGATTGTATCATCTAGACATGATTCTGACAGTTTTCTTATGACTTGCGTTTGAATCAAGTTGCACGTCATTTTCTAACTTGTATAATAAGAGATCATTGAGACAATTTACGTATATATTGAATATAGCTTGAATATTCATAATCACTTTGATATCATCATTATCAATCTGTTGCTTAATACAACATAGCAGAATCTTCAATATTAATTGTTGATGCTTGCAAGCTTATTGATTTCATGTTGCATTGATGTGCATTCATGTCGCTGCATGTTACCAAGTTCAGCTTCGCTTCAATCACTTTAGTCATTGATATATGCAAATGTTCACTTATTCTTCATATTCAATTTCTTAAACTTGTTTAATCTGTGCTCTTCTGATTCATATTCTCATATATAATGAGTGATTATTGTCATTGCGATGAGAATGACATTAGTAGAAAGTGAATCAAAGAATATCTTCAAGTATTCTTGATATGCTATTTCATCTCTGACTTTGCAGTAAATCTTCTGAGTCAATACATTTGCTATGATTCTTGCGCAAAATCTGTCTTGAAGAGTCTTTTCACATTAAACAATGTTGCAATCTTTGATTAGTACATATCTTTTCACATGCAAAGTCATTATTATTTAACAGACTTTTTATCAAATTCTTTTGCTCTTTTCTTGTGAATTGCTTCTGTCAATTGTATTCACTTTCGACTATGATTTGTATTCAACTCAGTATACTAAATCATCACGTTTCAAAAATGTTATACATTTATTTATTATGAGTCTTATTTGCAACGAAAGATCTGAGTGTATTATCTTTCAAGTTTCTTTCATCATTGAAATGTTCTTTACTTCAGAATGTTTGTGATCTAACTTCTTGTTTAAACAATTTGTAATATTCTTTCATGCTTTTTTCATTTTCTCATTAAGTCATCTCTTTTTGAAGTCTGATCATGAACTGCTATTGCTATCAACATGATCGCTCAATATTCACGCAAGTAGATAATGAGTGCAAACTTTGACAATCAATTCATGATCAATGATGAAGTTGCATTTAGTTCAACGTGATGTTTTTTCTCATAAATATAATGTTATTGATTTTCAGTCTGCATCATTGATGTCATCATCATCAAAATCAATTCTAGTATGTTTATTATTGATTAATTGAAAAGAATTGAGCTGTTCAATGTTGCATACATCAAGTTTTTGAAATGTCGTGATGACTTCACAAGAATACTTTCATTAAATGCTCTGACAACGTTCAATTCTGCCTTTTTCAAATTAGTCATTAATTTTTTTGAATTCTTAAGCGAATTATTACTTCAAGAGTGACACGTCTGTCTTTGTTGAAAACTTCTCTTACAGAATCGCTGTCACTTAAGTTTGTTGCAATCTCATTGTCATTGTGAATCTTTGTATATTCAACTGCGCTGCGCTTTGATGATGATGATGTCTTGAAGTTGCTCATGTAACGACGTCTTTTCTGTAATGTCACTTAGTATCTTGATAAACTCATCATCATAAAAATCAATGTATTCTCATGTTGCATTTAAAACAAGAATCATTTGATGTGATTTAACAATGTATGATCATCAAGAAAATCTATGCAACAAATGATTGAGAAGAAGAATAAAAAAGAATGTCAGATTGCAAACGATTTTTTCTCATGATAAAAGAAGAATTTACCTTATTTTGAGCATTAAGAATAGTTCATTTAATCTTGATAAGAATTTATTGAATCTTTGTTAATGTTGAATGAACTATAAGTCTTGTCATTGATTCTTGAGATTTTTCAATTATGACATAATCTCACTATGTCATCTTATACTGAAAGTCTTGAGCATGAACATGTTTTCTATGAGCATTCTACATAATTTCTTCAGTGATCAGCTGCTTGAATTAAGTATCATAAGAAGTTTGAAATCTACAATCATTGTTTGCAGCAGACTGAATTGTAAAAAGAAAGTGAATAAACTCTTTTGCATGCATTTCTTTCAATGCTGTTTTTCATTCACGCTCGTTGCTGATATATATTTTTGCAAATTCAGCTTAATTGTATATCATCATATCTGTGACACAGTCGTAATTCAGCTCATTTTCAATCAGCTTTATAAATTTGTTGTATTTCATGTCATCAATGTGAATCAAGTTCTTCATTGATTCATGTTTAAGAAGATCTTGTGATCTGCAGCATATGCTATGATTGAGATTGCAACTGATTTGTATTATGAGAATTTTGACTGATCTGACTGATACTGATTGAGATCTCTTGAAATCTCGTTCATTGCAAACAACATAACTCAAAAGATGTGAATGTATCTTCAGTTGAAAAGATGATGAAGAATTGTATTTGAGATTGTTTCATCATGTTTCTTTGACTCTGAGTTATCTTCTTACATTGTAATTTAATCGCTGTATCATGAACATTAACATAGAATCACTTCTTGATCTCGAAACATCATTGAATATAATATGAAACTCGTGATATATGACTTCAAATGTTGATCTGATGATCTTTTTTGACTTGTTTATATTTAGCTTTCATTTTATAAGTTGAAGAGTTCTCATCTGATTTTGTATTTACATCTTCAATTGCATGTATTCAGACTTGTCAATGCTGAGTTCTTCTTTCACTTTGTTTATCAATCATTTGTAATTGTAATGTATATACTTTTTACATGACATCTTCGACAATGCATTCATTATACTAAAGAGAAGACTTGATGTTTGTTGAATATTTTCATGTCTGTGATTAATGACTGCGCTTATCACAAAAAACTTTAACATCAGCGATTCATAACTTCAGAATTTGATTGATGTTACACTCGCTGCATTTTGTTCATGTGATAACTGATATCAGCTTTCAATGATCTACTTACTGCTTAAGCTTTCAACTAAATTTATGAAATATATATCAATTATCTAAAGTTTACTACTGAGTCATTCATACTCTTTTATAATATAATCGCTTGCGATCATCAAGTTAATTTTCTTTCAGATCAATTCATTGATACAGTTGACTTTGACTGATTAACTTCATGATATCAAATTTGTAGCTGATGATACTTTTGCAATGAGCAAAGCTTTGTTTGCTATGTATATTTCATAAGAACAAAGCTCTTTAAGATTAAACTTTAACTTTAGTTCTCATTAATTCATAGTTGAAACTTCTGTTTATCAAGAGAAATTTGATTAAGCAAAGTCAAAAGATGATTATATTTCTTAATTGCTTAATTGTGTAGCATTGTTGACTTCGATGATTCTGTATATGCTCTGAAACATAAATATAATACATATACATTGTTTGATTTTTATCTGCAATAAGATTGAGTCAGTTTTAAATATTTTCAGCTTTTACATTTGAAGTAGTATTTTGCTATTCTTGTTTCTTTATGCAAGAAATTCTTCTCATATATTGAATTGTATGAATCTCAGTTGCTGAAGTTATTAATGTAGAAGAACTTGTTTTTATTTGACTCACTAGAAATATCATTTGCTGATACAACATGCACACTTCTCAGAATTGTATGCAAATGAAAAAATCAACTAACTTCAAGTGAACGAGAATTTTTGACATTATCTTTAAATCAGTGCTTTATCTCAATCATTTCATGCACAGCATGTTAAGTTTTCTCATTGCAAGATTTGAGTAGTTTAACGAGAACATCATTGTGTCATAGTTCATTATTCTTGTTGTCTCGATGCAATGAATTTATAATGAAAAAAATAAGTTGTAGCTGATCAGATAGTCAATCATTTAGCAAAGTTAAGATTTCAGTCGCTTCTTTTGATCTCTTTTGAATCAGAACATAGTCACGTCTTCAAACTTTCTTCTTTTTCTGTCAGTTCAATGAGCAGTATACTTTATCACTGACAAGATTCTCTAAGTCATCAACATTTTTTTCATCTCATTTTCAGCATTGAAGTGATTCATGAATGTTTACGTAGTATGATTTCACTCAAATCAAGTCTTTTTTCTTTTTATTTAACTCTTTATCTGATACAACTTTCTTATTGACTATGTTGCAACACTTGCGCATGAAAACTATCAACATGTCAAGAAGCTTCTCTATGTTCAGAATTTCAACTAAGATTAATGCATAACATCATAACTTTGAATTGAGTTCTGTCTCTTATATTTGATTGCATTGTTTGCAAATGAGTGCATCTTAAATTTTATGAAGACTAAAGATACAACTGAATCGTGTTATCATAACAGTCAATGCATGCTTATTGATCTTGCTTTGTTTTGTATCTCTGTAAAGAAGAATATCTTTCATCATGAGAAGATTCAGATGTTGAATATTGTGATACAATAACTGTCTTTGAAACATTTTTCATTTGTTGATGCAATCGAAAAAGATCTTTATTAAATGCTTGTATGCAATCTCACTGTGCTCTGTATTGAAATTATCAGCACTATCATATCTTTGAATCTGACTTGCATAATGTGTTATTGCATGTAGTTTTGAAATGTTGAAATGATCGATATCTGTATCTAAATGCTCAGATTGCAAATGACAAAAAACATTCTTTAACTTGTTCAATCAAAAAAGCGCATGTTCAAGATATTAAAGAGTTTCTTCGTCATGTAAATGATACTGAGCAAGTATCATGAAGTTTATCATTGCTTAAGCGAAGTGAATCACTGCAGATGTTCTTGTGATTAGAAGCGATGCAATGATTAATATAAACTGACATACAATTGACTTTCAATCTGCATCAGTTCATTGCTTAATTATACTGTACTTGACAAATTTCTTCATGTTTTTAAATGATAAAATGACGTGAAATCTTTGATTCAGCTGAGCTGTTTTTAATGCATCGTTTAAAACAAACGCAGAGAAATACGCGTCTCTTATTGTTGAGATCGTGCCTAGAATCTAATCACACTGCAGCGAGATAGTGCGTAGCTGAATAGAATGTTTGATCAATAGAGGTAGCTTTAACTAGAAAACTAAGAATACAAAAGAAAGAAGACAGTTTCGAGCTGTATCTATAGTAGAGCGAACAAAGAAACGAAGTAGTCGATTTGCTAAAGCTCGAATAGATGAAATGTTTCAGCATATTTCAATTTGAAACATCGTTGTTTCTTGTTCACATATCGAAATTTCTAGAGTCTATTGACTAGACTCTATTCAACGTCAACACGCTTCGTAACATTGTCTTCTTCTCTTTAAAAGTCATGTCTCTATGACTTGTAGTGTAGTTCATAGCACTGACGTAGAGTCTTGATGCCTGCCTTTCTATCAATCTTTCTATTGATTCAAATCAACTCGTCAAATGTCTATTGTAGCACGCTCACTATGTGAAATAGAGTGATCATTGAAGCAGGCTCACTAGTTGCATGTGAACGCGAGGTAGATTGATTCACTGATAGATCAAGCGATGAGAGTAGATAGATCATTGCATTGACGAAGAATGTCATTGAAGCAGACTCACTAGTCGACTTGCTCATTGAAAAGATCAACTTTCGACTTGTCATTGTAGCAGACTCACTATTTGCATGTGAACGTAGAATCAGGTTCACTGATAGATAAGACGATGAGAGTAGATAGATCATTGCATTGACAACGTCTTTGTAGCAAACTCACTAAATTGATCTTGATTCGAATTGAGTTGAATTGAATTTGATGACACAGATTATTTTGACTCAACTGATTCACGAGCTTTTTGAGAGAGAAAGATTTGTGATTCTCTAGCAATCAACGATCATATGTTCTCGTTGATTCTATTGATCGAGTGAATTGATGCTACTGAATAAGCGGTAGATTCTCTAGCAATTCAACAGTCTTGTCGTTGATTCTATTGATCTTCTGATGTTGTTCTGTCTTTCGATGTCGTCGATCATCAGGTAAACAAATTTCTTTAGACTTGTTTCGTTGTTCGTCGAGTGTCTTGAATGAATATTGATACTCGTATCGTAGAGTTAACGAATTCTTAGTTTAATGTTGAAATCGTGCTTAGAATCTAATCACACTGCAGCGAGATAGTGCGTAGCTGAATAAAATGTTTGATCAATAGAGGTAGCTCTAACTAGAAAACTAAGAATACAGAATAAAGAAGACAGTTTCGAGCTGTATCTATAGTAGAGCGAACAAAGAGACGAAGTAGTCGATTTGCTAGAACTCGAATAGATGAAATGTTTCAGCATATTTCGATTCGAAACATCGTTGTTTCTTGTTCACATATCGAAATTTCTAGAGTCTATTGACTAGGCTCTATTCAACGTCGACACGCTTCGTAACACTCATCGAAAATCATGTCATGAGCAAACATGACAAGAGAAGAATTATCAATGAGAAAGCAACGTCTCAGAGAAAAATCGTCGTCGCTTCGTAAGAAACATGAAGTCATGATAAAGATAGCAGACAGAGAAGAAATAAAGAAGATGCAGAAGAAGATCGTTGAGCAGATTTTTCAGAAAATAGCAAATGTGTCAACATGTCAACGAAATTTGATCATGTCTCTTCGCAAGCTGAGTAGCGAAGATATCTCTCTTCACGCAGTCAGTTCAGATGCATGAGCAAATCTGAAAAAGACTCAAGAATGAGCAAAAGAAATTACAAACTTGACGCGCATATTGTGACGAATCTTTGCAATGCTGACATATGAAATGTGCACTACAATTGACATGAACAATTAGAAGAAAGTCATTAGAAAGCTGATAAAGAATAACATGAGACTTCATGAAAATCTGAAGATTCTAAGAATAGTCTGACTCAAGAAAGTAACAAAGAGCGAAAAGACTCATTCATCGCTCATCGTGAAAATAATAATTGAAGCAATGATGAATCAATTGATGAACGTGAGTATGTTAAATGCATATCATGAATGCACATGTAAATTGTTCAAGAAGAACTGTTGCATCACACAATGCTTCAAATGTCAGAAATTTGATCATATGATCAGATTCTGCAGAAAGAATCAACACTGCGTCAAGTATGCAGATAAATATCACATCAAGAGATGCATGATGTCTTTGAATAAAAGATGTTGTGTTAACTGCAACAAAAATCATGAATTTTGAAGACACATTTGTTTCAAATGATGACAGCAAATGAAACAAGCATTCAAAATCTATAGAAACAGATCATTCAAATATTCAGAAATGCTCAAATATAATTGCACATTCTTGCAATTCTTAAGCTCTTCATTATCTTCAAGCTCTGCAGATTCAATGAACTCTTCGAAGTTCATGAATTCTTTCAGTTCAACGAATTCATCAAGCTCAACAACAGTTGTGCTGAAAACACGCAGTCTAGTCATTCATAAATCAACATGACAAATGATAGAAGTCAAGAAGAGACGCGTTGATCATTTCTCTTATGTGAGTAGTGACTCAGATGAAACGTCGCTTGAGCAGAGTCAGAAACGACAAATCAGAAGATGAGATAAACTCATAATGATTGAAAGCATTCAAAGAGTCTTCTCTTTGCAGAGTCAACAACAGCTACAAATAACTTTATGATAAAACAATTTGTTCTATGAATACTGCAATATAACATCAGAAAATCATTGAAAATTCAGAAATCATTTCTAATCAACAAAAAAGTTTGCAATTTCAACATCATAGTCATACAGAAGCAGAGTTGCAACATTAATGATATTCAATCATTTAACTCAGCTCACAACTTCTTTTATCTAGTGAAAAATACATCATCACAGTCAAGAACATGCATATATGTGAACAAATGCTTAAGACTCAATCAATGAATGATAGAAACAGCTGAGTCAGACATTTGCTTAATCAAAATATTAACTCACAACACAGATGATAAAATGCAGACATTGCAACTTATAAACATTTACAGCTTGTGTTCACTGTTCTTTACATTTACAGAGAAATCTTCAATCATTTCTTGCTCTAGCGAGTTACTTAAAGATGATTGCAAACAACTGATCATGAAAGATTTCAATTTACATCATTCTCACTGAAAGAAATAAAGATGCTTCACTTAACATGCAGCAGTTGACAGTTTACTTAACATCATTACTAATGTTAAGCTGAAATTATTGCTGAAACCAAACATTATTACTCGCAAGATTTACAATCAGTTTACAACTATTGATTTAGTCTTTAGCAGTGAGAAAATACAGTTCATGATATATAAAAGCAAAGTATGCATCAATCTGCATCAAAAATTGAATCATCTTTCAATTGTTATAGAACTGTGTTTATAAACAACTTCAGTACAATCTTCAACTTAATGACTATGAAAGAAAATGAACACAGAAGCATTGAGTGCATATCTGCATATGCATCTTTCATTGAATTGTTCTTTGAACAGCAAGATGATGATGAACGAAAGAGTGTGCAAAGTTATCAAGATGCTACAGAAAATCATTAAGAAATTTACTCTTTTAACAAAGTCATCAAGTCAAGCAAAGAACTTTCGAAATTTGAACTGCTTGAAGATAGTAATGAAATCAAGATGACTGCAAATCATATGAAAAACACAGAATATATTAAATGTGTAAAATAAATATCTGAAACATAATGATCATAAAAACAAGATCATTCAACAAGTGAAACGCGCACATTTCAGATCACAAATGCATGAGCTGAGCAATGCATTCAAGTCAATATGATGCTTTGCAAAATGAGTCAGAATCGAAAGTCAGCTATTTAAAAAACTTTCTCAGTTTTCATTACTGAAGTAAAGTGACATTGATTAAATGACAATGATGTTTGAGAAAAAAATCGAAATATTGCAAGAAAAATTCTTTTCTTCACTTTCTCAAACAAACATCAGCAACATCGCAAACTCATTTATACTTTTGACAATGTTATCTGATTTACACATTTCAGAAGATGAAGTGAGATAAATAATCAAAAAAGTAAAAGCAAACAAAGCATCAGATATTTCAGACATTTCAAACAAAGTGTTGCAGACAGATCTTGCAGAACTGATCTCAATACTGATGAGTTTATTTAATGCATATGTAATACATAAATATCATTCGAAGCAGTTTCAAAAAGCTTAAACAATAGTACTATGCAAATCAAAAAAGAGCGATTATACTGATTTGAAAACATATTGACTTATTGCTTTGCTTGATATCATGAGCAAAGCTCTGAAGTTGATCATAACTAAAAGATTGAGCAATATAACTGAGACTCATTACATGCTATCTAATGCTCAAATGAGAGCGAGATGCAAGTGATTCATGATCTTGACATTAAATCTACTAGTAGATCAGATTCACACAGTATAAGACTGCAAAATCAAATATGTAACATTTATGCTAAGTTTAAACATCATCAAAGTATTCAATCAAGTCTTGCACATCAGACTTCTGCATACTTTGAAAATGAAAAGAACTTCAGACTACATAATTGAATGAGCATGCAGCTTTCTTGAAAATCAAGAAACATTGCTGAGATTTGATGAATAAATGAGTGACATGTGCAAGATAAATGCAAACATATTACAGAGATTTCTCATTTTATTGATTCTCTTTCTATTCTTCAACGCAAGTCTGATTAAGAAGTGCAAAGCATTGAAAATTAAGATTAAAGTGCTTGACTTTGTAAATGACATTAACATTCTAACATATGATAAATTCATTAAAGAAATTTGTAAAATACTGAATAAAATGCTCAATATTTGCGCGAAATGAGCTTGCATTCATGATGCAACATTCGCATCAGAAAAGTATAAATTTATGCACTTCATCAGAAAATCAAAAAGATTTGACATGATGACTAGCATACAAATAGAAAGCTCAGTTATTAAGTTGAAATCAGACATGCAAGTTTTGAAAGTACAATCGAACACAAAATTGCAATGAGACGTGCATCTTTGTCAAATCGAAGCGAATCACATCACATGAATGCTAGCACTTAGTCAATTTGAAGTCTTCACATGAGAAGTAATCTTCACAAAAGTAAGACAGATATACTCAGCAGTAGTAAGATCAGAAATTGCATTTGAAGCATCAGTTTGACATCAGTGAGAAAAAGAGAGAAAGCTGACAGACAAAGAATGCAAACTTGAAACATTATAGAATCAGACTTTGCATCATGTTGCAGAAACATTCAAAAGAGTAAGCATTGAGACTTTGAAAGCAAAAATATACACAAGCTCGCTGCATGTTCATTTGAACATGCTACAAAACAAGATCACGTTACACAGTTGAATCAACAATCATACACAGAAAATCAGATAAGCATGTGAACTGATACACGTTCATCTGATGAGTGTCAATCACATCATCTTTCACTTTCTCATCATCAAGAAAGTGATGCTTCTGAACAACTTAATTCAAGAAAATGTGAAAATACAGTTAAGATGCAAGTAATTAACTTTCGCTGCAATGATTTCAACTAGTAACAGCATTGCAATAGCGCAGTTTCACAAAAGTCAGTAAAAGCAACAATGAAAAAAATATAGAAAATGCATCATAAATGTTTACATCATCTCAACACAAAGATTGCATCTGTTCAACAAAATGATAAAGATGCAAAATAATTTTCAAAAGATTGAAAGCATTCTCATCACTTACATCAGAATTGAATGCATAAATTTGAATGTTTATCTGCACTTCAGAAATGTTTCAGATGCAAATAGCATATGATGCAACTGTGACTGAAATCATCAGATGACAAAACATGTATTCATGCATTGCTTGAACTGATTGCATCTGCGATCAAGAATGTTACAAAACGTTGACTTCTTGAACTATTGAATAATCATCACTGTCATGAAGAATCTCAAAGCAGCTGCAAGAATGATGATGAAAATGAAGCTTCTGAAGCAATTTAAAGTGATTGAGTCACTCATTCTTTAACATGCAATCAACGCAAACTAATTTGATACAAAGTCTCATAATAATAGTTTCAACTGCATGAAGCAATTGTATAAACAGCGAGTGATTTTCTATTTCGAAAAGTTTTGTTCACTCAATATAAATAGTATAAAGTTTCTCATGAGTTGACTTAATTGATGTCACAAGAGTGTATGAATTTATTATTATTATGCATCATTTAAAGTTAATCTGATTTCTTTTTTTCTTTGACTTGTACAAACACTTTCATTGATAATCTGACTGAGTCATAACATCAGATACAAGATGATTTTCTTAAATAGTTGATGTAGTATGTTTATCATCATTGTCTCATGAATATTGATAAACATATGTGATCATGCAAAGTTTTTCATTGAATGTATTCAAACAGAGTCATTCTTGATCATATTGTTCTTTCTTTGTTGTCTTTGTTGATTTTTAGTGAATACATGCGTTTGAATTGATCATGTCTTGTTTAAATTTTTGCGCTCATGAGATGATACTTGACAGATAAAGCATTGTTGATTCATCTTGATGTTTGTGATTAATACTTGTTTCTTGTAGTTCATCATGAACTTGATGATTATTGAATAACATTGTCTTATTTTATTGTTCATGCAAAGAACAGAAATGTCATTTCTAAACATAACTTCAACAACTGTTACATGTGAAATCATGTATTAATGCATGATGATACATGTTTAACGTACGCTTGAGTATGATTAATAACATTATGTGTCAAATCTTTAACTTGATATCATCATCATCATTGTTAACTATGAGAAGAAATTTCAGAAGAATCAATCTTGATTGTTTTTAAGCATGTCTTGTGCATTGATTTAGATTTTCTATCGTTAAATATATAAATTATGCAGATAAATTGCTTCAATGCTTAGTCAAGACTATCTTATCAATGAAAATTAACAGTGATATCATGATAGTATCATCAGAAAGCTTCTTCTGCGTTTTTCATCATCAATCAGCAGTATGCATCTCGTTGTAAACTTGAAAGTTGTCAACATTATAATGTTGAATGAATGCATAAATCAGCTCGTCTTAAAATGATGAATGATTCAACAAGAATCAAAGTGTCTTAATAATGTTGCAATACAAAATGCAGTGCTGCTTTTCTTGAACTTCTTTGTAACTGAATTTGATTGTGAATGTTCAAGAATGTCATTCATTGTTTTCAACATCATACAAAATCTGATGTAGAAGTATCAGTCACTTATTTGCATCATGAAAGCTGACATATTAATGTAAGACTTGCAAGCGCAAGTTTTGAAAGAATTGATTAACACTGTCTTTGATAATCTTCATTTAATGAAGTCAGTGAGTGAACGCATAATCTGCTTTGCATTGAAATGAATAGTATTAATTGTTGTTTGTATTCTTGATCATTTGAGAATTCAAGCTCAACGACTTTGATACTTTCTTTGACACGTCGACTGTTGTTTCAACATCACGATCAATTGTCTTGATGAAGATTTCAACTTGCAACACTGATGATGTGAAGAGAAGTTTAGTTTAAAGTTGTATCATTTCAATTCTTGATGATATATGTTTCATATTTTGATTCAAATCAACGCTATTTACTTCAATGTTCATGTGCTCTTCTGTAAAATCATTTATTAACATATATTCTTGATTCTCGTTTTCAATGTTCATCTGAATGCTCTCATTGTAAGAATCATTCAAGTTTGAATCTCATTCTGCAGTCTTATGATTGTGTCAGATGAGCTGCATCAAATCGCATGATGATGATAACTTTCGTCAGAAAATCTTTCGCGATTAATCATGCAAGCGAACATGACAGTGATGAAGATGATGTTCAAGCTCGCTGATGTTCTTTATCTTCATCTCATATAAAGAGCATACGCGCTGCATTATTTGTAAGTCTTCGATTAGTGTTTTTATATAACTTGTATGAAACAATGATGAATTGTAATGATTCTTTATGCTCAACTGTTTATCTGTGCATGAAATGTCAGTAACAAAATAAATCGAAAAATATCAATTGCAAAGTTGATGAATCACGTTTATTCAAAAGTTATTGACTTCAATTTGAACTCAATAATTAAGATATGTAAACTATATTTAGCTAAATCATAAAGAAAACGAAATCAATCACTTGAATAAATATCATCGCTATTCTCATGATTTAACTATTGTTACTCAAGATGCAATCATTTAATTTTTAAATCTCTTATGAAATGAGAGTAATGATTGCTAAAGTGCTATATATCTCAAGTCGAAGCAATCTTCAGAGTTTACAAACTTTATCTTATCATCATCATCTATCTCGCTTTTATCATGACTTGATGAGCAATTCAAGAGATATATGATTATGCATTTATCTTCTTCATCTTCATTTGAAATTCTCTGATAGCATGTCAATTGCATTTAAACTCATCATCACTTCTTCTGAATTTATCATAAGTGCAAGACTGTTTAAATTTTATAGTTGTTGCTATCTGATGTATAATAAAGACTGAGAGAATTCAAGTATCAAAGATCAAAGATTCAAACTTAAATGAAGAAGTCAGCTGATCAACAAATGTAGAGATGAATTCATTAGTCAAATAAGTGACAGTAATGAATGAAAATGATTGTTGATGATGAAATGACATTGAAGATGATGTAGTTTTGTTTCAAAGAACTTCTTGTCTAATGATTCTTCATATGACGTTGACTACTTATTTAAGTGATGACAAGAATTTTGACGCATCTGATGATACATCTCGATTGAACTCGTCTATTGCTACTGTCAATAGTTAAATCATGAGTTCAATTACAATGTGCATATTAACAAATCAGATGTTGCTGTATACATCAACTTCAATAAAAGTGTACTTAATGATGTTGCACTATAAACAGTGTCTGCAATGAATTGACTGCTTGATGAAGACTTTGATTTCATCAATGAATCTTCATTTCTTAAGAATGAATGAAGTTGTTTAATGACTAGACTGAATGAAGAGTTGTTACAGTCAATTTCTTCATCATCTTTCATGATTGCTGTTGCTTAATATTATATTGTCTTCAATTCTATCACTTCATGAGAATGTTTTATATTTCAATGATAACAGATGCAAGTGAAGTTTTTACACTGCTCATGATAACATTATTAACGAGTAAGAAGATCAAGTATGTATGACTTGTCTCTTTGCAAATGCTTCTTATGTTTGTTCTTTAAACACTTTGCATGAGTGATGTTGTTGATCTGAATGAAAGCAATCAGTTAACTGATATACAGAAGAAGCAACTCAAAATGATAATTAAGATTTCATCTTTTAACACTTGTATCTTTCTGTTTTTTCTTGATACTTTGAACTCAAGAAAAGTTTCATCATTTGTGATATAATTGTTGAAATCTTTGCAAGTTCATGAATTGATCAATTCAATGATGAATCTTCTCTTGTTGCTATTCTGCAAATGAAACAGTATATTCTTCAGATTTCTTCAATCGTTGTGTTTCTTCAATGTTTTTGTCATCTTGATTGATTGATCGAAGCAACAAACAATAGTCTGATTGTAAAGTGAAAAATGCATGTAGTTTCAGTTGATACATCAGTCGAAGATCAAATGAGATTGATCATTACATCAAAGCTCAAAGTCAAACTCACTTGCATGATTGAATACTTTTGTATTTGAGTCGTGTGAAATTTTTCTATCATCAAGTACAATTGTTCAATTTACAACGTAAGACAGATCATATACATTTGAATCATCATTGTGAAAGTTTACAAACTTCTCAATCATATTCTTGTTTATCTCTTCATCATATATTTCAGAATCAATTCTGTTCTTTCAACTGTTATTATTGACATTCAAGATCTGCTTGAATCAATGCTGTGTATCATGTTTGAGTCGTAAGTTCAGATCAGTAAATAAGACAGTATTTTTAAAAAGATACTTGATGTCTTTCAAATTAAACTGTTTATCTCACAACTCTGTTTTATTTATTTGCTTCAAAACATTTAATATTCTTTTTACGACTGCTTTTTTGACAGATTTGAAAAATGAATGAAGTTCAAAAGTAGTATTTCTTCGTCTTTTAACATGTTGAGTAGTGAAAGCTTGTTTAGCACTAATCATAATGTTTCATATGCATTCAGTTAACACTATCTTCATGATAGTGTTATTCAATGTCTATTAAGTCACAAGTAATGCAAAGAATGATTAAGAAGAAAGTGAAATTATACAATATGTTTGAAAAATTGAAGTGTGTAAGATTCAATGAACTTGAATAATGATTCTTTGAATCTGTTTTAATTTAAGAATGTTGTTCTTTAACATTTTGACTTGAAGAAAATTTCTTGACTTTCTCTGCTGTCAAATCAACAACAACATCACATTTCAATGATTCTATGATGATTGTCATCTTATCTTTCAATCATGTGAACTATGATTTGCATCATTAAACGCTTGAATGTAATCTTCACAACAAGATGTTAAAGCTGTGCTACTCATGAAAGACTTCAAACAAAGTGCTTATCTTCGCAACTGTATTCAAGAAGCGATTGATAATAATGTGAAAGTTATGCAATCATTAAATGAATAAATGCAACACATCTTGATTGAATTACATGATTGATTTGCTCACTGACAATAAATGAATCGCTGTGATTCGCGACGCTCTTATGAAAGCACTTGCTATCACATTCTCATGAATTGCAACAGTGAGAATGATAAACAGATTCGCTCGAAAGCATTATGACTTGCAGTGTGATACTGATTTTGTTAACAGATGTCATGATGTTAAAAGATGATCAGTTATGCTTTCTAAGCAAAGAAAATCTCAATTCAATATAAATAACTAACTATCTTGACAGATTCTGATCGAATTATGAAGATATATATTATATTTTCACTATGAATTGATTTATTCATCTTGAAGAACATTCTCAGTATAGTCACGAAAGTCAACAAATGATCATTGCAAAAAGACTCAACATGAAGAATATGCAAATCAATGAAGATGTGACTGAGATGTTTACAATGCAGCTTGTTTGCTCATATCTCAAAGTGAAACATGATAAGCGATAAAAATGCAAACAATATTCACTGTATCATTTCTTTTATATTGTTAGCTTGAATATAATGAAGAATACAGTGTAAATAAACATGATTCAATAAAAGATAAATAACAGCTTTGTTGTTTTATGAATGAAAAATAATCATCATATCAAAATTGAGATCAATACTTCTAACATTTTAGTTATATTTAATAAAAAAATACAGTTCATCAATGATATCTTGCTCATTTTATTTAAGTATATGCTTTTTAAAGAAACTCAACTTTTGAAACATCATAACAGTTAATTGCTTCAATCTTTTGAATCAGAATCATTTTCATTCTAAAGACTTTTTATCTTTCATCACAATCAAATAACAATCTTAATTCAAGCTGCAATCATTAAGATCAATCATTCAGCTTCAACTTACATCAGTTTAGAATTTTACATTCTGCAACTTTATCTCACTTTCTATCTCTCATCATAATCAGATAACAATCTCAATTTGAGCTGCAACTGTCAAGATCAATTATTCACTTTAAACTTACATCAATATAGAATTCAACATTCTGCAATCTCATCTCATTTTATTATTGTACATTTTACAATCTCACTGCTTCTTATTGCTTCTTCATCTTTAACAGCTTAACATCATTTTACATCATTACTTTACATCTTTTAACAAACATCTCATCATGATGTTCAAAGAAAAGTTCAAAGCGACATCAATAAATAAAGATGCAGTGACTGATGTCATGTATCACACATTTCAAGCGATGAAGCTTGAGAATGACAATTTCACTACTCTCATTTCAAATGATGAGAAGATGATGCAGAAAGCAGATTTAGCTGAGCATCAAAACATCAGATTTGTCATCTTTCAAGCTAAGATTATTTTCAAAATCAATGAAGTAGTTGAATCAGCAATTGATGCATTTAATTCTTTGAATGAAAGTTTTTACATTACTTACAAGATTATGATGAAGATCTTGATGAATTGAACATTCAGCATTCGCTTTGACATTAAATTACATCAAGTCACATCATCATTATTCAAAAGCTGTCTTTCTGTTCATGACATCTTACATAACTGAGTCTTTCGCTTATATTCAAATTCTGACATTCATGAAGTTATCATTACAAACTATTCAAACATGTCTTTGTTGCACATTTCTTATTTCAAATTCATGTTTTTCATACACAACATCAATGATTCAAAGATTAAGAATCTGCATTAAGATGAATGAATAATCTTTCTTGAATTTATCTTCAGATTGATCTCAACTCATACTCAGTCAATTCTGCTTGAGAATCATGAAGATTCATCAGTTTTTCAAAATATAAAGAACACACTTAAAAAAGTCTTCAATTTGTCAGAAGATCACACAGTTAAGCTGAAAATCTTTCTCTCAATGATTAAACAAGATACATTTCTGAATCAGTATTGAAAATTCAACAGTAGCATCAGAATAAAGCGAGACTTTTCAGCATTCAACATGTGATTCAGTCAGTTTAAAAATCACAAGCATATCATTCAAGTAAAACAAGTGACTTTAAAGAAAAATCTTTCAACTATTTATTTATCATATTGATGCACTTATTGCAATGATAAGAAGTGTTGACTTATCAAAGATTTCTCTAAACTACAATTAATGAAGATACAGCGAGCACTGATTGCAAAAATTCAGACATTGCTCTGCGAGTTGCATGCACTCATCATATTCGCGAAAACAGACAAGAAGTATGTTGATTTGCTGCATTTTCTCGATTGCTTTGACTATCAATTTGACTTGAAGAATCACTTTGAAATGCAAATCAATGATGACAAGTGAACTACTATCATTCTTGTTAAATCATTTATTTTCTTCAACACAACAGATGTGAGCGTAGCTCTTCATCATTCTCTCATCAAGACAGATTGAAGTTCAACTGAGTTGAAGTCAACGTTTGATCTTCATGAGCATGAGTGACAGAATGATGATAAACAAGTACTTCAGTATTATCTTTTCAATGCATCAAATGTGATTTCAGTTTGTTAATCATGTTTGACAAGCTCAACAAAATCAAAATAGCGACAATCAGAATTCTTAATTCTGCTCATATTAATGAGAAATATTATGAATACAACAATTGTTTTCGCGATATTATACTGAGTCAGAATCTTTATATCAAATTCACATCAGTTCTCTTTGAAAACTTAAATCTTTTAACTACTCTTGCTGAATGAAATATTGAGCTGAATAAGTTTCAGATGTCGATCATGCAATATCTTCAGAATCTTTCTAACAATTTTGATTTTATCAAGAAACTCTTTGAAATCAAAAAGATATTAATGAATATTGTTATCACAATGTTACTCTTAAAGTTGAGCAAGAAAGTTAAAGTGCTGAGTTTGTTCAACAATACAACTGATACATTCATTCTCAAACTGAATGAACAACTTCAGTGATTAAAAAACAAAGACATCATTCTGATGAATAAGAAGATCATTCATTTTCACTTGCAGTTCATTGAACATCAGATAGTCGCTCAAAACAGTTGTGCATCTCACTCAGTAAATAACGATCTTACTCAACAACAATGAAATGTCTCTTACAAGTTATTTGATGTTTTTTATGATCAGCTGACACATTAAATTATTGATCAGAGCAAGAAAATTCTACATGACATTAAAGATCATCAATATAAATTGCATCAGAGCAGTCTTAACACTCTGCTTTTAAAAGTCACAAGTTTGAGCAATTATTCAATGAATAAAACGCAATTTCAGAGTCAACAGAATGAACAGAATAATAAGCAGCATGAGACACAAGATTCTTCAATTGTACAAATCAATAATGAAGAAGTCAATGTGACTTACGAAGATTTTAAGAATGACGATAATTCACTTGATGTGAATTATAAAGATTTTAACTTTCATGTCACTCATCAACTTTTGAAACGAGATCACGAATTCAAACGTTGTATGCTTCAGAGAATTATCAATGTCAAGCTTAATAGAATAAATAATGAGACTGAGCATGACGCTGTTATTAAGATGTTCTGCTCGTACTTTCAAAGAATCAAGATGAGAGAAATTCTTGACATAAAAGATCAAGAATTCTTTCAGCGCATTGAGATTGAGCTAAGTGTGAATATTCTTAAGCATGATGTAAGCGTTGTTGTTTGCACGCTGATCAACTTTGACATTACTATGCTAAAAAAATTCAAAGAAGATCATACTATCATTTAGAAAGTTGCAAGAGTTGAGAATGCAGAGATCTTTATTACTATGATTCACAGCAACAATTCAATGCATATGTTCAATGATGATGAGCAACTTCAATTGATAAAAAAAGATATCAAGAACAATTGTTTTGCACACTATATAAACAGAAGTCTATTTAAACATCTGATTATGCTCAAATACTTTTATATGCTTCTCACTGAACAGTATTGCACAATTTTCATCATAGATGACATTATATTCATTGTCTGATACAAAGCTCAGATGCAGTTCTCAATTGATTCTTCACTTTGATTTAATATGATTATTGCAATCATTGTATTAAAGAGCTTTTGCAAAATAGAATGATTGTTGACATTTCTTAACATCAATGAAATCAACATAAAAGTTGATGCATTTTAGTTCAAGCAGAATGAGATTGAAGTCATTGTAGCAATTGAGCTAGTTAAAATCTACACTGAAGTTGAAATATCTATCAAGAACATCATTATTCTCACAGAATATACTGTACAAGTTCAGCTACTGAAGAGAAGTTTAGTCTCAAACTTGAAAGTTCAAAATGTTGAAGTGTACATGATTGATTCTTTTCAAGATGAAGAAGCTTCTGTCATCATTTTATGTATGATGAAAATCAAGAAACTTGACTTCATGTCTCAATTCAATCATCTTCTGACTGTCTGTAATCATGCTTGCAACTCATTTATTATGTTATGTAATTATGATGAACTTCAACATGATTATGCTTGCAATCTACATATAATATGACATGTTCAAAATTTGTTCTTGATCAACAAAGTTTATGAGAAATACTCTAGTCAACAAGAATTCTTTGATTTCATGAAAACAGAGCGTCAATTTTGAGAGCAAAAATCATAATGAAACGAAAACAAAGCTTGATATGCAAGTGAAGATCAAGCAACAAATCTCTCAGAAGAGCAAAAGCATCATTAGAACATAAGTAAAAATCAAGTAACAAACTTTGCAGAAAAGCAAGAGCATCATCAAGATGCAAGCGAAAATCAAGCAATAAATTCTGCAGAAGAGCAAAAGCATCATCAAGATGTAAGTGAAGATTAAGCAACAAACTCTGCAAAAGAGCAAAAGCATCATCAGAATGCAAGCAAAGATCAAGTAATAAACTTCTCAAAAGAGCAAGAGCATCATCAGAACAGAAGCAAAGATCAAGTAATAAATTCTGCAGAAGAGTAAGAGCATCATCAAGATGCAAGTGAAGCTCAAGTAACAAATTATGCAGAAGAGCAAGAACATCATTGAGATGTAAGCAAAGCTTCTGCAACAAATTTCGCAGAAAAGCAAGCATTGCAAGAAGATAGACTTGATCAAGAGATAGTATTCATTAATTGATAAACATGTTTCACAAAAGATGATATTCTTTTTCAATGTTTAAATTCATTATTTGCTGCTAGTTTAAGTTTGTTAAAGAGATTGAGATACTGATTACTGTGTAATACATACTGAAATACAGACATAATAATTTGCAAATATAATACACTTCAATTAACAATAAACTAGCTTAGTCTTTAAGCTGTTATGCGCATCATGTGAGCGCAAATCTTTAACGTAAACTAAAGTAAATTCATTATGTTTCAACTTCTACAGTATCACATTTGCTGCATGTAACACAATTTAATCTTTCATTCATTTGTTCATTATATTCAATGTGAATCTTTCAATTTGCTTTCATAATCACATAAAATCATGATTTAACATCATATGTTTCTTTCAATGAGCATCATCATCAAGATCAAGATATATTTATTGAACTTAATCTCAGTTGATTGAATCTGCATATTTAACATCAGTTGAATACATGTTTAGTTTATCACATCAACTCATCTCACATAGTTGAATAGCAGCATTAATATTTCATCATCATCATTTATCTTATTGAACTGATTTTATTGACTCATTATAACGACTAGCTTACATTTCAAAAAGAATATTACTATCAGATATCAGAATTTTCAACTTGATGATGAGTGTTCAACTTTCAAAAACATGACAAAGATTCTTAGAATTTTAAACATCAATAAATATCAGCTGAAGAATTTAACAGATTAAGCTGAGCAATGAACTGAAAAGCACACGTCTACACTCAAGCACATTAAATCTAATGAGAAGTCAGTTATTGTTAATGAGCAATTAACATTATTTCTGTACAAGATCAACATGTTTATGTTTGATGACTTTGAAACAAATCAAATTTTCAACATTTTAGTTGCTGTAATTCAATGAATGCTTTACAACAGAAGATGCTTTGAACAGAGACACGTCAAACAGATCAACACATCTTTCACTCACACACAAACTAGTTTTACATTATATTCAAATGATAAATCACTCATCATCATACACAAGATTGTAAAGATTCAATGAGCATCATCTGCATCTGAGTTTTCATAGTCATAAAAAGTCATGTCATTTATCAGAACATTTGAAAACGTTGAACTTTGTATAATGATGAGTTCACACTTGAATCTGATCACTTTGAAAGAGATTTTGAAAATGAGCTTGACTTCAATCAAAGATGTACTTGATCACAATTTACATGATAACAGAAATTAATTTTATAATGTTTCGTTTCAGATGTAAATTGAAATTCTCAAAGATGACATCAGTTACATTGAGATGAACACTATCATTTACATCATAGATGACGAGATCTTGAAAATAAATTCAGACAGAACTTTTCAAGCTGTCTTATGCAATGTCTTGAATCAATTTAATCATGTTGCTCGCTTTAATGTGACTTGCGCTACATTATATTCTGATAGATCAGAAACACATGTATGTAAACAGCAAACTAATGATCAATGCAGAATTCACAGACAATGCTTCATCAAGAGCATACAAGATTCATTAATGTTAACGAAAGCAAAAAGATTAACAAAGTGATAATTCAAAAAAATGAGATCAACACATTATTAATCAATCATGAAATGACAATTGATAATTTGATAAATCATGTATATCAATAAAGATTGACAAGAAGTTTAAATTTCATAAAGCAGAATTGAATAAACTCTACTTATATTCAGAAGCAGTCAGCAGTCATTAACATGAAAGAAAGTGATGCAAATGACACAGCTGTTCTGTTTACAACAAAGAATAACGTTGACTTGACTGACAATGCAACGTTTATTCATGTTCAGAAGCAGTCAGCAGTTGTTAACATGAAAGAGAGCAATGCAAATGACACAGCTGTTCTGAATACAACGAAGAATAACGTTGACTCAGTAAACAATGCAGCGTCTACTCATGTTCAAAAGTAGTCAGCAGTCATTAACATGAAAGAAAGTGATGCAAATGATACAGCTGTTCTGAATACAACGAAGAATAACATTGACTCAACAAACAATGCAGCGAAATCTGATAAATTTGTGAAGAGTGTACATTCACAGCGAACTGACAAGAGTGAAGATTTCACGAACAAGATTCACATGCTTTTATATTTTTCTCAAAAGCAATTAAGATTCAATCATTCAAAGAAAGATATAACAAGCATCACATTAGCTGATTAAACATTGCACTATAGTAAGTCATTGAAGTATGTGTATGAACAACAGACTAACGACAAGTGATTTTTACAAAGAATGATAAAAGTTCTGAATCATTGCATTCAAAGTAATGAAAGTCAAATGACAAGATGCAGACTTAAGAAAACGACATGTTGATGTCAGCTTTGAATAAGTTTAACATCTCAGTTTCAAATGTTGATCAGTCAATAAACATAAATTCAGAATTGAAGTATGATAGTTCTTCATTGAAGAAAACCAAAATCATCAGCTCACATTGAAATTCAATGAATCAAATTGAACAACATGAAGCAACTGTATCATCTTCATTTCAGCAGATGAAATCTCAACAAAACATAATGATCTTCAATCATTCAATTACAGAAGATCTTGCAAGAAAGTCAGATTATACGCGATTAAACATGAATTTCAATGATGATAAAAATAGTGAGCATAATTTGAAGAAGTGTTACGTGAAATGATTGAAATATCGAAGTTGATCTTGTTTCTTGACTAACAAGATTGAACAAACTCATGATGAAGATATCATTGACTGTTACAAAGCATCTTCATGAAGAAGACAGATGACGAAATTACATTCAATTGTTTCTGCATGATCTTAATCATGTTGAATCTCAATCATGCATACATTTGCAAAGAATAAACACATCACTCTTTTTATATCAGACTTTTGAGATTTTTGTGATGTTTAAGATGAAAATGTTCATGAAGAAAGAATTCAATGTTGATGATATGAATCTTGAAAAGATAAACATGAATGTCAGCAAGATTAAGAATGAAGCATGCTAATTTATTGATAAGACAATAAAGATGCTTGAATTGATTTGTCTGAATAGTTTATTGCACATAGCACATGATGAGATCAACGATGCTCATTACAAGAAGAAGTTCAATGAACATCTGAAAAAAGACATTCTCAGTACATTTCAGTCTAAAGATGCAAAATGTTCTTTCAATAACAAGTTAAGAATTGAGTATTCATGTGTAAACGTGAACTCATCTGCACATTTCATATCATTGAAATTTGTCAATCTAGTTATCGTTTCGTCAATCTTGATTGCAAACTGACTAAAGAAGATTCAAATTCATCTTGACAAGAACAATGACTTATTATGTTGACAGATTCATCATGCGTATTATGATGCAAAGATGAACGCGCTAGTCATCAGATTGACATTGTTAGAAATCAGCATAGAGCGAGTTAATATGAGTGTCATTTAACTAGAAGATAAATGCTAAGAAAGAAAGATAGTTACAGAAAAGAAGCTGACTACATATGTGTGTTTCTCAGTCGACGCTAGACTCAATAGAGACTAGTCAAGATGACGAAGCGAGAATAAATCTGACAAGACTAGAAGACTGAGTCTGACAAGACTAGAATCGTGACATTACTCTTTCTCTTTGACAATTCATATTCACATGAATGTATTTTCTGCTCGACTCAATTGATTGCTCAATCTAAATCGTGATTGATTGAATTGTTGATTAGCGCGATTTGTTTGAGTATTAAATATGAAAATCATCAACAATCTTCTGAGCGTTCATTAATTTGTCATCATCAGCGTTGTATCAATTGAAATCATTGTCATAGTCATTTCATTTGACTTTATACTGAAGTCGTCTTCGATATCAACGAAAATTCAATATATCATCGATTTTTCACTCGTCTTCGTCGTTTATCACTATTGAACCTGAGAATTTATTCTTTTGATCAGGCAAAAGATCATTGACGACAGAGCGAAGCAGATTAGAATGAAATACATCATGAATATGCATAGACTCTGATAATTTCAGTTTATATGAAGAGTCAATGAAATCTAGATTAATGAAAGAATCAAGCATTTTATCATCTAGCTTCTTGAAAGATCTCACTGTAATGATGTTTCTTTCATTCAGAAACATCTTTGATTTGATCTTATAATCAACTTCTTTTCTATGTTTATTGACTTGTTTCATCATTTGTTCTTGTGTTTTGACTAACGACTCGCGAGCAAACTTCAGTGTTTTGTTCATATGTTCAGATATATTCTCGACTTTAGTCGTCTGCAAGCGTTTTCAAGAACTTTCATATTTGATGACATTGAATTCAAAGCTCATACGAGAATGAAAGTCTTTGTTTAGAAAGAAAGAAGTTGAGAAGATGATTGAGAACAGAGCATTATTGTCAACGAACTCGATCATGAGTAGTAGCTTAGCTCAGTCATTCTGCATGTACAAACAGAAGAATCAAAGACATCTTTCAACATTCTGATTGACTCATTCACTTTGATCGTTGATCTGAGAATGATAGACTGTAAAGAGTTGAAGATTAATGTTTAGTCTTTTGCAAAGCGACTTTCATAGAATGAAGATAAATTGAAAGTCTCGATTTGAAACAATGAAATCGAGTAAATCATGTATTTAATATATTCACTGAAGCATTAGCTCAGCTGTTTTTTCTGTCGTGATCTTCTCGTCATCAGTGAAGCAAGAAATATAATGTCGTTTCTTTGTCAATTTACATATCACTGTTAGTATGATGTTTTTGTCTTTCAAAAGAGATAAGTCAATGATGAAATTCATGACTATGTTCTTTCATTACTGTTCAAGTATGAGTAAAGAATGTAGTAGTTTATTGAATTTATCTCAAGAAGTCTTTGATCGCTGACAAATGTAGCAGTTTCAAATATATCAATTTATTGTCTTTTGCATTGAAGATCAATAGTAGTATCTTCTTATGATCTTCATCGTTTTGAGAATTTCGAAATGATCAATAGAAGATTGATCATGAACTTTCTAAATTAGCTTCATTTGAAGATGCTCATCGAAGAAAATTCATAGAAGATCATCTCGATATAGTATTTCATTCTGAACTTAACAATCTCTTAATTTAGTATCTTTGTATTGAGCTTCATCTTTTAATATTGCTTCGCGAAGTAGCATACAATTCTCGTCGATTTCATTAGTCTTAAGAATCTGTTTATAAATTGATTCACTGATGTTCTTCTCTAGATCAGCAATTTTCATTCGATTTGAAGTCAGAATAGTGATTCATTGATAGTGAATGCACTCATCTTCTGAACTTCTAGAAACTGAATCGACTCAACGAGTCAATGCATCGACTTTGATGTTTTGTTTGTCTGAGCGACACATAATTTTGAAGTTGAAGTCAACAAGCTTTTGTACTCAGCGCATTTAACGTCTACTTAACTCTTTATCTTTCATTAATGATGTTAAAGCTTGATGATCAATGAACATCTTTATGAATAGCTCAGTCAATTTCAGCTCAGATCGTCAATGCTTGAAGACATGAATGATTGCTAGTAGTTTCTTATCATAGATCTCATAATTGCACTCAGCGAAGCTCAGATTCTTGCTGTAGTAGATCATCAAATGCAATGTTTCTTCGTCGTCATACTGAGAAAGTATGTCATCGTTGACGTAGTTGAATGAGTCTGTTTCAAGAATAGTCTTTTTATTTTGATCAAAATGATGAAGAATAAAGACTTCAGTCATTCGTTTCTTCATATGATCAAAGATCATTTGACAAGCTTGATCTTATTCAAATATCATCTCTTTTTGAGTTAGTTGAATCAGAGAATGAACAATCTTTGAAAAGTTCTTTATAAAATGTCGATAAAAATTGCAGAAGTCGATGAAGAACTGCATCTGAGTGAGATTTGTAGAAGTAGATCATTTAACTACTGCTTGTACTTTTCTGAAATTCATCTTTAGTTCTTCGATGAATAGCAATAGTTTCAGAAAGAAGATCTTTTGAACATGAAACTTGCATTTGTTTATATTCATCTGAAGATCAGTCTCTCGTAGTCTATGTAGAACTAATCGTACGTGTCACTTATGTTTCTTCAGTGTTTTGCTGTAAATGATAATGTCATCTAGATAAATCTGACAAAACTGATGAAGATAGTCAAATAGCACGTCGTTCATATAGCGTTGATAGAAAGTCGAGTCGTTGATTAATTCAAAAGACATCACGTGATATTTGTAGAAATCAAAAGAGGTGATAAAGATAGTCAAATCTTCACTGCTCAAATGCATACGCAGTTTGTTGAAGACGACAATGATGTTCAATCAAGTCAGATACTTGCTATCTTGAATACAAGCGAGAGTTTCGTCTATTAGTGATAAGAAGTAGTGATCTCGTTTGATCAAAGCATTGAGCTTTCTGTAGTCTACACAGAAACGCAAGCTATCGTCTTTCTTTTCGATGAATAGTATGAGCGAAGCGTATGAAGCTGAGCTAGAAGATATAAAGTCTTTATTCAGATGCTTAATTAGATAATTCTTCATCTTTTGAAGCTTGTAATCAGACATATGATAGAGACGACTTCAAGAAAATGTTTTCTCGTCGATCAACTCAATTTTATGATCATAGAGACGATGAGAGAGTAGTTGATCAGTCATCGCTCGATCAAACACGTCTAGATAGTCATGATATTTCGAAGAAAGCTTAGCTTTGACTTCTTTCAGAATCTCTTCATGTGAAAGCTCTTGTAGATTTACGTCTTCTGATTTATTTCTAGCTGTTTTTAGAAGTCGATCAATTTTCGTGATGATGATCGCGAAAGTAGTCACATTCAATCGTTTGACTAGTGATTTATATGCTGCAGTCTCTATCATTACTATGTTCATTGAATCGAAAGACGAAGCGAAGTTGACTGAATTAAATGATTTCACGATTTTACTGAATGAAGATGACTTCTCGCTGAGTTGAGTGATGACAGAAGAAATAAATCTCTTTAGTATTTGAGTAGAGATTGAACTCTTCTGTTCTATCGCGATTTTCTTGCTCGAAAGAACAGTCGAATGAGCTTTGATAGAAGCTTTGATATGAGTTTCGAAACTAGAAAATTGAAGACGATCATCTTTCATATCAATAATCATCTCGATCTTGTTCATTCATGTTTTTTCAAGAATCATCTGATGTTGATCTAATTGAGTGATCAGCATAGAAACGAAACATTTCATATAATCTTGAACAGTTAGATTTGAATAAATTGCATGAGTAATGAGCTTTTTCGTATAATGATCATCGAATTTTCTTATTGATTTGAGCTTGATTAAAGATAAAGATTCAATTTGCAAATGATCACAAACATTCTGCGCGATTAATTCATCAATGAACGAATAGTCAGCTGCTTTAATGTCAATCAATGACTTTAATGAGTAACTAATTTCATTGCTAGATAGTACATATTCAGTAGTCAAAGATTTTGAAGCAAAGAGATCATTTAAGCTGCTCGTTGTTGAAGAAATTAACACATCTTTCATCATGTCTTTGATGAAAGTCACTAGTTTTTTGTCTCATTCTTTGATTTCTCTGTAAATAATTTCTTCTCTTCTTTCGACATGATGATCTCATTGAGACAAGAGATGAATGCATGAGATGTTGAAGTACTAGTTTTCAGCTGAGAGCAGTTCTTTGAAAGATGATTTGATACTTTGCAGTTGAAGCAAATGATTGACATTCTTGATCATTCAGATTCAAGAATGAAAAAAGTAACAAGTTGAACATAACTAGTAGTCAAGACTGAAGCTGATGTCAACAAAGAAACAAAACGTTTTTTCAAAGCTGCTATCAATTTGACTGTTCATTGCTCATCATGTAGCTGATAATTGACTTGTTGTTTGTTATTCACATCTTGAAGAAAGATCTTGAGCTTGTTAAGCGAACTAAACTCTATGAGACAAACTGACAACACGTTCTGAAGATGATTGTTAATTTTATTCTGAATGTTGTTTATCAGAGTGATATCATCGTAGTTCAGAAAGTTGAATATTCTAGTGAATTCTGAATAAAAAAAGCTGAAGAGCTTATTGAGCTGCTTCAGAGCAATGTATTCATGATGAAAATTTCAAATCAGATTCTGATTTTCGTAAATTTCTTTCAGATGTTTCAGTAGCTCTGATAGTGACTGATAGAATGAGAGAGCATCAACACAACGCTTTGCATAGATTTGCTGATCAGCATCGTCTTCTAGTCTGAAAATCACATAGACAATATGAATCTTTTCAATAGAATAATGATTCATGTTGACATTGAGCTTGTCAACTATCTTGATGTTTCATGTCTTTCAGATAGAATCATCTGTTTTGATAAAGATGAGTGAATTCAAAAGCTTGATGAACTTGTGATAATCATTCTCGTTTTCATTATCAGATAGAGTGAAAGATTCTTATTGAAAGTGAGCTTCTTTCTGATTGACTCGCTGCTCAGCTGACTGAGTATCTTGATGAGACATAGATCGATCAACTTGACGTTGTTTTGCTCTGAAGTTCAATCGCTCGTCTTGTAACTGATTGATCTTTTTCTCTAGCTCATTGTTCTTATTAAAAGTGACTTCTAGTTGTTTCGCTCTCTTTTTGTGATCTTCTTGTACAAGAAGTCAATGTTCATTGAGTTGTAGAGTTAAATCTCACTGACTTCGAAGCTCATTCAGCATATTGATGACTTCGTCAAATTGATTGCTGACTCAATGAAGCAGTTGTTCTTCGATGTTTATGTTTCATGCAATGACAGCTTTCTCAGCTTCAACTGAAGCATCAATGAATAGAAGTGAAACTCTTCTATTGACAGTGCTTCTAAGCAGATGAGTTGTTTGAAGTTTAACTGACTTGACGTTGTATGTCATGAGAAGAGAAGATAGAAGTTGTTGAGATAAGAGTAAATGAGAGATTGATGTTTTGAATTGATGTTTTTTGATGAGTGAAAATTCAAAGAATCTCTTGTAAATTTCAGATAATAATTGAGTGCTTTATTCAAAGAATTTCTTATGAATAGAATGATGAAAATGAGTGTAGAATCGAAGAATTTCTTGCAATTTAAAATGATGATGCAAATTTGAAGAATTTCTTGCAAATTTTCCTTACTAAATAGATTGTTTCATATCATTTATTCATTGATAGCAGAGTAGATGATGAGTATTTATCTAATGTTAGAGATCAGCATAAAGCGAGTCAATATGAATGTCATTTAACTAGAAGATAAATGCTAAGAAAGAAAGATAGCTACAGAAAAGAAGCTGACTATATATGTGTGTTTCTCAGTCGACGCTAGACTCAATAGAAACTAGTCAAGATGATGAAGCGAGAATAAATTTAACAAGACTAGAAGACTGAGTCTGACAAGACTAGAATCATGACAGACATGAACAGATAGAGATCTTTTAGTAGAACAAAAGCAAGCTAGTTCTAGTCTCATATGTGTGATCATGATAAACATGTACAAGACTCACGTTGCAGCATTGATGAAAAATTGATATTAATCTGAAAGAGCAACTTTTAGATCAAAACAATCACAGTTGATATGACAGCTCTGAAATATAAAATGAGATCAATTGATCACAAATGAAATGCATAGAAAAATGATTCAGACATTCAAAATCATTCATTTATTTAAGAATATGAATGAAAAATCTTGTAAGTGATTTGTTACAGATACACTTTTTGAACAATCACTCATACAAATGACGACATGAATGAACATGTTGATGACAGACTTAATGATGAATCAACATGAATTAATATAAAAAGAAAAAGAAGCTCATTGAATCAATTTGATATACTGTACATATCAAAATTTGAAAGAAATGAACAAGATACATACAAAAATCATCAATTTTTAAAAGAAAAGTTGTTAAGTCATTAAGAAGTACATCAAAGAGCTAAAGATCATATGCAACATACTATGATTATGACGTGATGTTAATTTATTAAAGTTTTTCAACTCTTTTCTCACAAATGTGAAATCAAATAAGCATCAAGATGTTGATTGCAAGCTTTCATCAATGTTCAATGAACTTGTCAATTTCTCAGTGATGACAATCATTGAACAACTTCAAAAGAATAAAGATAGAAAAATGCAAGAGTGAAAAGCATAAAAGTGCATTGAAAATCAATCTTAAATCAATATCAACAACTGAATGATAAAAGTTCATTGACTCAAAGTACTTAGTACATTTTCGCGTCTTGAACAACTTTCAGAGACACAGTTACTTGTGTTCTTTGAAGAAGAAGATTGAAAGAAGAGATATGTTCACTTTGAAACAGATCATCTCTACAACTTAAAGAAAGTTAAGTCTTTTTATAAAAAGCACATTCTTGAAATTATTTTCAAAATGAATTGTATTAAGATCAAAGCAATCAACGAGCTCATTAATCATGTCTGAAACAAGAACGAGAAGACTGTATTCTGTATCATGAGTTCTATGAATGCACTTATTCTTTATTGAGTAAGTGACAAAGTCTTTACTTTCTGTTAATGTCATTCTTGAAAGTTATTACATGCATAGTGAGAAAAAACATGTTCAACATGATTACTAACATCTAATTATGTAATACTTTTGACTTGTTCTTAAAGTTTCAATGACTTTGTGTCAGAATCATGCCTAAATGATACAATCAATGAAGGTCAGAGTTGATAGTACTTGATCTTTAGAGATAGCTATAACTGAATATTAAGAATACAGAAGAAGATTGATACAAGAGCTTCTATTTATGTAATGTTCAGAGACTGCGCTAGACTCGAAAGAGATGTGTTTGTAACACGAAAAGAAGATGATGTAAATGAACAAGATGTTGATGAAAGAAAAGAATGTTAAGAAAGAAAAAGAGTGTTGAGTCATATCTGAGTCAAATCTGAGTCAGATCTAGATCAGATCTCGACTAGATCGTTGACTAGTTCTAATCAGTCTTGATACGCTCGTAACATTACTTTCTTCTTCGAAAATTCATGTTTGCATGAATGTAGTTCTTTTGCTGACTTTTGTTGATAGTTATTTCGATATTTAGCGCGATTTGCTTGAATATAGCTTATGAAATTCGTTCAAAACTTTCTCTGAGTCATCGAATTTTTCTTTATCGATATAGTATCATTCGTCGTCTCTATCTAAATCTTTTCATTTGACTTTGTACTGTATTTGATCTCGATAGCGTCTGAAGTTCAATATATCATCTATCTTTCAGTGTTCATCGTCTTTGATAATGATTGATCTGAGTGATTCTGAATGTTGTTCTGATAGAGAGTCTTCTGAATATGATCGTAGTAGCTTCGAGCTGAACATCGAGTGTATATGCTTCATGCTTGTAGATAGGCGAAGATGATAGAAAATCTCGACTTTGACAATGATTGAATAGTGTTAGAATCATGCCTAGAGCAAGTCATAAAGATACAGGTAAACGAAGAGTAAATCAGGTAAACGAGAATTCAAAGCTAAAGAGCGAGATCTATCTAGATGCAAAGACTATATGTACAGAAGAAAGAGTGAGCGCTAGGCTCGATAGAGTCTAGGCTCGCTCAAAGAACACGCGTTTCAGTAGAAGGCTGAGCACGCTCGTAACAAATAGAGATCTAGCTGTTTATGTTTCAAATTCTTGCATGATCTCGTGATTTTGACGTTTCTGAAAGATAGTCAGATCTGATCATTTATCTTGTAGATGACGTCTCGTCTATGTTTATTGATCTGAGCTTCGATGATCAGCTTAGTTTTTTCCAATTGTTGACGATCGAAGTTCAATAGCTCTTTCATTCAAATGACAATATTGTTTGCTTTTCTAGCTTCAATTCGTTCACAAGTGATTTCGTAATCAGTTGTATCTGAATTGAAACTCATTCGAAGGTGAAATTCTTTATTGAAGTAGAAAGAAGTCATTGAGATGATCGAGAACGTATTGACATTGTCACTGAACTCAATCATAGATATTCATTTAGCTCAATCGTTCTGCATGTAATTACAGTAGATTCTGAGTTCGCGTTCAACGTCTTGATTGACTCACTCTGTTTGATCATCGATCTCAGAATGATAAGCAGTGAATAAACTAGCGATAATTCGTAGTCGCTTACAAAGACTCTTTCACATGATGAATACAAATTGAAAGTCTCTATTTGAAACAATAGAACTGAGTAGATCGTGCAGTCGATAGACGTTTCATAGCATAATTCAGACTGTTTCTTCGACTGAGATGTCATCGTCTTCTCAATGACGAAAAACATAGTGATATTCTTTGATGAGATGACATATGATTATGCAAATGACGTTATAGTCTTCTGACAGAGATAGCTCAGTGATGAAGTTCATAGCTATGTCTTTTCAGCGTTTTTGTAAAATCGAGAGAGAATGATGAAGTTCATTGATGCTATTTCTAGAGACTTTGCTTCGCTGACAAGCATGACAATTTCGAATGTATCGTCGAATAGTAGCTCGATGATCTGATCAATAGTAGAAACGCTGAACTAGATCAATGATTCATTTATTGTCGAAGTGAGAGATTGAAGATTGATCATGCACTTCTTGTAGTAATTTCGTGTGCATGTTTTCAGAGATTCACAGTAGATCTTTTCTAAATAGAACGTCGTCAATGATTTCACAGTTCTTCAGTTTAGTGATATGAAATTTGAGCTTGTTCTTGTTCATAGCTTGTCTATATTCGCTGCAGAACTCATTCATTTGATTGACTAATCATACTCTCTGATAGAGATTGACTTCTGATTTCGAATTTGCGCTCGATTTCAAGTCAATAGATAGAATATCGACTCTATCAGAGATAAGAATAGTTTGAAAGCGATCTTCAAATCATTTAGCTGATTCAGAGACGTTCGCTAGAAACATTCGAGTTAACGCATCAACTTTAGTGTTCATTTTGCCTGATCTAAAGATGATCTGAAAATTGAACTTCAATAGAATGTTCAGATAGTTGACTTGACGTCGACTCAGCTGTTTATTTTTCATGAAGATCTTCAGAGCTTGATGATCGATGAATATCTGAATGAGTAATTCAGTACATTTCAGCTCGAGTCATCAATGTTCGAAACAGCGAATAATGATCAGCAATTTCTTGTCATAGATATGATAGTTGATTTCAGCGAAAATCATGCTTTTGCAGTAGAAGATTATCGAGTGAAGTACATTCTCATCGTCGTACTGAGACAGTATTTCATCTTTTACATAGTTCAATGCATCGATTTTCAAAATAGTCTGACGTTTGAGATTGAAATGACGAAGAACTGAAGCGAAACTGATCTGTTTCTTCAGATTTCTGAAAGCTTGAATGCAGACTTCGTTTTAAACAAAAGATGTATCTTTTCTAGTCAATTGAATGAACGATTTGACTAGTTTGAAGAAGTTTCTAATGAAACGACGGTAAAAGTTCACAAATTTCACGAAGCTCTGAATTTCTTTCAAATTGATCAAAGTAGTTCAGTTGACTATAATGATCATCTTGCTTGAATTCATGCAAAGATCTTGTTCTAATACAATGACTTCTAGAAAGACTGTCTCTTCTACATTGAATTTGCACTTTCAAATATTCATCTGCAGTTCAGCTTCGCGTAGTTGTTTCAATAATAGTTTGACGTGATCTCTATGTTTCTTTCTTGTTTTGCTATAGATGAGAATGTCATCTAGATAGACTTGACAAAAGTCGTTCAGAAAGTTTCATAAAATGTCATTCATATATTGCTGAAAGAAGATTGATTCATTAGTCAGTTCAAATGATAGCATCTTGTATTTATATGCTTCTAAAGCAGTGATAAAAGTGATGTAATTCTCGTTATCGAGATGCATTTGAAGTTTATTGAACGCTGATATGATGTTTAATCTAGTCAGATGCTTGCAATTCACTATTTTATCAATGATCTCGTTTATCAACGATAGAGAATATCTATTTCTTTTGAAAATGACATTTAGCTTTCAATAGTTCACGCAGAATCGAAGATCTTCATTTGCTTTACGAATGAATAGAACGAGAAAGAAATAAAGAGTCTGACTGAGAGTGATGAATTTCTTTGACAAGTTCTCGTTTAAGTACTTCTTTACTTTCAGAAGTTTGACAGAGAACATTCAATAGACTCGACAGCAAGAAGACGTTGAATCACTGATGAGTTCAATTTTATGATCGTAGAAGCGATGAGAAGGTAGTTTATTCGATTGAGCTCGATCAAAAACATCTAGAAAATCATGATATTCTGAAGACAGCTTGACTTTAATAGCTTTCAAATTCTGAGTAGTTTTCTCAACGAAAGAAACGTTCAGAGCGTTTAAATCGCACTGAGTGTTGTACGCGATTTCTCTATCGATATTCTTCATGAATAGAGCGAATACTTCAGTCTGATTCTTCTTTGAGCGATTCAACAGTGTTTTGAACGAAGCAACGTCTATGCTTCGAATTGTGAATGACTCTTTCTGAATCGTAGTTGAAACAAATCATTTGAGCATTTTAGAAGTCTTTGACTAAGAGATAAAAGTAAACGAAGTTGATCGCGATCAACTTAAGTGCTTTGAATTGAAAGAAATCGAAAAAATCGAAATGAAAGTATTTAATTGATTCGAAAAAACGATGACGTCGATTTGCATATTCAGTAATATTTCATTTTTATTCATTCATGATTTTTCTAATATGACTTTGTAATGATCAATGTCAGCTATCAACATAGAAACAGTCAATTTCTTATGACTTTCAATAATGAGATTCGATAGAATTTTATGAGTGATAGTCTTCTTAAATATCTTTTCATCATATTCTTTTATTAACTTCTCTTTTGTCAGTGATATAGGTTGAATTCTCAGCTCTTTACATACTTTATCGACTAGATTGATATGTATGATTGTATAGACGACTGAATTACTGTCTATCAAAGAGTGAAGACTGAATGATTCATTCTGCAAGATGAGAAGAGCATCAACTAGAAACAACTTATCAAAGTAATTCTCTTTTGATAGAATTTCGTCTAGATTGCACAAAGATATAATCTTCACTTCAGTGACTGTTGAAGAGATGACTAGTTTTTTGACTTGAACTCTGATTCAGTATTGAGTTTGAAACGATTGTAGTTCTCGTCAACTGCATTGACTTTGATAAATTGATTTGAACATTCTCTGAAACTATGATCTGATTTGTGACATACGAAACAGGTTTCAACTAGAACGTCTGCATTCTTGACGCTAGTCAAAACTGCACTGCGTGACTTTGATCAGTCAGACTTCGAAGTCGAAGACTGAACAGCAATAGTTGCTCTAGAAATGATGATCTTTGAATCATCACGTTTGAGTAGTTTGTTCTTGATCTCTCGAACTGCTCTATGTTCATTGT
>JAABUU010000729.1_pt1 | contig 68620 bp, 79 predicted proteins | sample 5559301 | NCBI WGS metagenome assembly JAABUU01 (sample SAMN10711884, study PRJNA513360) | rock metagenome | isolation source: Antarctica rocks | place: Antarctica: Victoria Land, Richard Nunatak white
TAGCTTACAGTAGCGTGCACAATCCCCCTGGTCTTTTTATCTACACAGTAGAATAAGAGCCTCAAGCACTTCTCTCATTCTCATTCTCATTCTCGTCCTCCTTCTCCTTCTTCTCAACCTTACCTGCTCCTAACATGCATGAGGACTATCAGATCCCGCTAAGGTTCACTATTCAAGACTTTGACTGGTGCTGTCTCTTGATTCGTAAGCCAGATACAAATGAGTCAGAAGTAGAGGAAACCGGTCACCCTGCTTCATGGATGGCTGAATAGTCCCATGTGTTGTGGCACCACGTAAAACTGAAGGACTCCACACTTCGTTCTTGTTTATCCTATCCTGTCACTTAGAGGGGAGTTTGAAAAAGCGTTGGCTGGTTTTGAAGACGGACAAAGAATTCGTGAAAATACAGCAACAGGCCCGCGTTCTGGTACGTTAGAGTTGCTTTTACTCTGACAAGAACTGTTGCCTCGAACTCGTAGAGATACCCGTCAATTCTTATTCCAGACACTACTTCCCCCAGCGATCCCTCTCTATGATTTGCATATTTCATTATCGCTTGACCTACCTACGACGTTCTCTGTTTCCCATATGTAAGATTTCCAATCTCGACTCATCTTCCATCATTGTGGACTCCTCGTTCGAAAGTAGGGATATAAGCTTTACCACACTGTAAGCAGTTCACTACTTGGTGAGGACAAGGGGTATCATATACCAAAGACCTGAGGATTCTCGCACTTCCGAAATCGTTCCACTTCAGCCCGAGTTCTGTCTCTTTGTACCGAACTACTGCTGAGTTGGACAACTCTTCATGCAACACATATGCAATTGGTTTCGATTTCCATGCATCATGACTCTGTCAAATGTTAGACGAAGAAACCTTCCAGCCCCTTTACACCATCTGGCATAACTTATTACTGTATCTTCGCAACTATCCAGCTCCGCCTCAAATTCTTTGAACCATCATGACTGACGTCCCACGAACCCTGACCGATGTCCTCTCATGTCTAGCGGAGGTTCAAGAACTTATAATGCCGTACCTCAACCGCGCCGACATTATCAATCTTCAAGTTGCCAGCGTCCCCTTGAATCTAAGCCGCACAATTTAAAAGAGATATCTCAGCGCTCAATGTGATACATCAGAGATTACAAGACGTTCGGGCGAACCTCGTCCCTAGTACACCCATTGTCCAGTCGGTAGGCTTCACGGGAAAATTCGCATAGGACGCTGCGGAGGGTACATGATTGATGATCGAAAGAAGGGGCCCGCGCGAGATGCGCAGGGTCGGCTTGAACCTCCTGCGCATCATGTACCCCATGCATACCATCAAGTCTGCGAAGAATGCCTCGACCGCTTTAGAGAAACCGCGATGTGGCTCGGTAAGCAAGCAACCTACGGCTTTGGGCAAGAGCTTTGCAAAACACACACTGCACACTATAAACGCCCCTCTCTGCAAAATCCCTGTACCTGCTACGCCACCATCTCGACACCCTGGCGTTGCCTCAACTGCCACAGATCGTCTCTTGACACACTATGCCAACGCGCAGACGAAATTCGCCACAACCTCCGCAGAAGGTACAACTCGAAAAACGCGGAGTGGAAGCATAGTCGGATAAGGCCAAAGAAAGCCGGTAAATAAACAAGTCTCTGTCCTGTTCCTGAATGTGGGCAGCTGAGTTGGGACGAGTCGAAGTTGATAGGCTGGAACGTCAGAAATAGAGGCTCTATGCGTATGTGTCTTGGGCGCGGGACTGTACACAGGCTCCCCTCCTTTTTCGGCGACAACTCACAGGGGGCTCAAGGAGAGCGAGTCCGAGAGAACTGTGGACCGCGAATGAGGTTTCACTTTTCTTTCGACACTTCGCAAGGGCTGAGGAGAGCCGGATAAAACGATTATAAAACAGAATAGAGGTTGATGACGTTCGTGGCTCGTGGATCTCTTTTGGGAGACCCACTCTACAGTCCACACCAAACTATCTCTTAGCTTGCTAACATTTACTTTCCTAACATTATACACTTGATTTGCTAATCATTGTATACTAAAAGGGGACAAATCAATCCCACCGTTATCCGTTTACAAATCCAGTTCCTTTCATCTGCTCACACCCGTTCTCCATCTCAACCGAAGATGTTCTGCCTTTTTTTTCTTTCCCTCTCCTCAACTAGACTGTAAAACAGGATTTCAAACACTTCGAGAATGAGGCGAGCAGCAGATGAATGGAGGGTTGAAACTATAGACGTCTCCCTCATTGGCCAAGTAATGAACGTAAAAGGATTCCTTACAGCCTTGGGCTTCTAATCAACTACTTGAAAATGCTTTGCTTCTTTATCGAGTGTATGCACCAAGCATTGACAATCCTAGTAGCGAAACACTTTCGGCAGAAGATTAGATAGGAATACCTACAGGAAGACAGTGTAGATAGTCTGGATTTCTGCTAGTCTAACAGGAGCGCTCTTCTTGTGAGCGACCCACCGTTCATAATGAGGTTTGCAGATATAGAGAAACCACTGTGTGAATGTGTCCAATAATTATTGTCTTACAAATCTATGTCTACTTGACCACCTCGATATTTCGATAATTATAATCGAAACATCACTAGCTCTTGCTCGAAGCCACCGCAAGAGCTTTGCCTCCTGCAAGACTCGTCAAAGACAGATTGTAGGTGTCGCTCATCGTCCCATCGCTGAGCTGCACGGGGCAAGGAAATCTCTCCGCACTAGGAACCATCGAAGGGTCCTATCCGGAAGTTTTTTACTTTACAAACATTCAATGTTCTTCAAACCAACAACCTCAAGAGTACGATGTCATCTACGCTGACTCTGAAAGAGTATCTCAACACGCTCAAGAGTTTCCCAATGCGTGCGTACTACCGTGTCAGGAACCCTACCATCTCCCAAGATGTTCTACTATTCCTGATTGCCTACCGGATACTCAATGCTTTCTGCATCAAGACTTTCTTCCAACCGGATGAATTCTTCCAATCGCTGGAGCCAGCGTGGGAGATAGCTTTTGGAGCAGAAAGCGGGGCGTGGATCACATGGGTGCGCTCCTTTGGAAGGGGCGCGAGTATCTGCTAAAATCCAGCATAGGAGTGGAAAAATCAACTTCGATCTGCCGTATATCCCACTAGCTTTGCTTCCGTTTACTGGCTTTCTTCGCGCCTGTCTAGTCTTTTGAGACTTTCTCCAGATGCGCACGCCGAGGTCTTGATAGCTGCGCCCAAAGCGACGCAGGCAATCTTTGCGGCTGTGGGGGACTATTATACGTGGAAATTAGGGGAGAAGGTTTATGGAGAGGGAAGCAATGAAGCTTGGGCGGCTGTATGTAGCATCCATAGCAATCAAGAAAGAATTTTCATCATTGAATGGCATCTCAAGGCTGATGTTCGTTCTATTGGCCCTTATAGCTCGCCATGACTGTGTGCAGTCCTTGGCAATGGTTTTGTTCCACACGCACGCTTTCGAATTGCCTGGAGACTACCTACACAATCGTTGCTCTGGAATCCTGGCCCTGGCAATGGTCTTTGGCCTGGAAAGATAGAGAGGCCGCCGACAAGGAAGGCCTACAGAAGGGGGACAGCACAGTCTTTGCTGATGAAGTCTTGAAGTACGTTCTCCTTTCTCTTATTTGAATGTATCAGATTAGTAACTTGTACATAGGCTCAACCGCTCTCTGATACTCGCAGCCTGGGCATGCATATTCCGACCTACAAACATCCTGATTTGGATATGTGTTGCTTGCTTCACCTTGTTCCAACCCCAGAAGCCAAGACAGTCAGTACAACCCCGATTGGCAGACATATTCACTGTGACAGAAGAGAAACGGGCCCTTCTACGCAAAGCAGCAGTGTGCGGGTAAGACTATCACAAGTCACCAGAAGATCATTTCTGCGACTAATCCCTCGTAATAGTTCTCTTGTGCTCGCCTCGTCAGCCATTGCGGATCGCCGCTACTACCAAGAATGGACCTTCCCGCCCTACCGCTTCCTCTACTTCAACATCGCTCAATCCCTCGCAGTCTTCTACGGCCGCAACGATTGGCATTACTACCTGACTCAAGGCTACCCGCTCCTCCTTACTACTTTCCTTCCCTTCGGTATCATCGGCCTCTATCGATCTCTCTTCCCCCCAAAGCTTTCATCTCTCCAATCAACTCCCTCACGTATCTCAAATACCATTAGATTTCAACTCGGCGCTATTGCTGTTCTTGTCCCCCTAACTCTCTCCTTCATATCCCACAAAGAAGTCCGCTTCATCTACCCTCTCCTCCCCCCTCTCCACATCCTCGCTGCGTCCCCTTTCACCGCCTTCTTTTTATCTGCCATCTCCCGAAACCCCACCAGGAGTCATAACCTCCTTCTCAAACGCGCTCTCCTCTTCCTTCTCCTAACCATCAACCTCGCCCTCTCCCTCTTCCTAACAACCTCCTACCAAACCGCCCCAATATCCGTCATGTCCTACCTCCGCTCCCAATACACAACGCACTACCTCACCCAACCACCCTCTTCCAGCAACCTCGCCAAAGCCACCCCAGACACCATGACCGTCGGCTTCATAATGCCCTGCCACTCCACCCCCTGGCGCTCCCACCTCATCCACCCGGGCATAAAAGCCTGGGCCCTAACCTGCGAACCCCCCCTCTCCACCCCCCCTTCCGAGCGCGCCGCCTACCTCGACGAAGCCGACCGCTTCTACCTCTCCCCCGCGGCCTTCCTGCACGAAAAACTCGGGGACCCGCCGTTGCCTGCCGACCACGAAGACGCGCACGCAGAGCGGGCGCAGAATGCATATTGGGATGGGGAGGTGGGGTGGCCGCAGTATTTGGTGTTTTTTGGGCAGATGGAAGGGACGATGAGGGAAGTGGTAGGGGAGGAGGGGGTGTATGGGGAGTGTTGGAGGGGGTGGAATGGGGTGCGGGGTTGGCATGAGGATTGGAGGAGGAGGGGCGGGATGGTGGTTTGGTGTTTGAGGAGGGAGGAGTGGGTTGGGGTGGGGGAGGAGAAGGGGGGGGAGGGGGATGGTGGCCGTGGAGAGTTGTAGGATCGAGAGGTGTTTTGGCCCGGATTGCTCGGGTGGCTCTTCTCAGTGTGTCATTACCGGTAACATGCTGTATCCGTTTTCTTTCGTTCTTGTGATGTTTACTTCGACCAGCACGCGTAAGGGGATCACACAGCCTAGCTTCACGGATACTATTAACGACCTTAGACCGATGCAAGTCCAGTAGAGTGATGTCTCGATATAGTACATGTCTATACAAAGCCCATCCATCTAGTAAATCTACAATCTTGCCTTTCCCAAATCCACCCCCTTTTACACCTTCACCTCCCCGGCCCCAAATCCATCAACGGTCTATTTTTTTTTCCCGCAGCACCCGCCAGCTCATCTACAACCCCCCAGTCAATCCTATCCCACCATGCTTCCAAAAATTGCCTCTTCCCGCCAACCCCCCAATCCCTTAACCACACATGTTCCCACGTGCTCACCCCCAATAGCACGTCCAGGTCCGCTCCTCCGGGTGCCGCTTTCTTATCGTGCCTGCTGTACTGTCCCATCACCCCCGCACTACCCGCCGGATGCATCGTCGCGTATTGTTGCGGGGTGGTAGTGCCTGTGATTGCCGAGGTGGATGTGGCCATGTCGATGGGTTGCTGCCGAAAGTGCGCACCCGGGTAAGGGGAGCCGGCGTTGTAAGTTGTGAGTATGGCGAGGGAGTCGTTGTGACGGCCGCCAACGAAGTTTTTTTTCTTGACAAGCCAGACGAAGCCAGGGCCGAACATGGCGGTCGCGGTGGCAAGGAAAGTGCTACGGAGAGAGTCCGGAGAGGAGAAAGATGTGGTGATCTGTGAAACCATGTTGGAAGACATGGGGGGTGGGTCGGGCGAAATGGCGCTGAAGAAGAGGTGGTTGTTGTGGGCCATGGAGGCGTGATTGAAGAGGGAGGCGTGGTCGGCAGAGCGGGCGTATTTGAGGAGGATGTTCTTGGTTATGCTGTTCTCATCCGGGGTACCTTGAAGAACATATCAGATCTAATACAACGGGGCAGGATGTCTTAAAATCCATATCCGTACCGGCTGTCAACCGATTCAGCTTGTCGACGATGTAACCCTGATATTGGGTCCATGCTATGTCATACCCCTCGGGCGACAGCATACCCGGCACCCCATGCTCTTGGAAATAGGTATCATGCGTGAGTCTGGGTACAGCATGTATTCGCCGGCGTTGAGCTTTGGGTGCGTATAAACATTTCCTCTATATCACGCCCCATTAGTACGTGAGGCGTTTACAATGGCGGTAGAAACCCACGCAAACAAAGTTACCGACGCGCAAGGCAGTCTGCTGTCGTAAAGGATTTAACAACACCATTGAACTTGGTTGCGATGATGCAAAGATATCTACATCCTCCTGCAGTTCTGCTATTCCGAGGCCGTCAAGATCTGAAGCTAAATTTGCATTCACGCTAGCGCGGTATCGAATCAGCCAGTCGACGCGTTCCTTTCTTCAACTTCCTCGACATGCCACACCGAGCCGCCGGCCCATTGTGAAAGTTTCGTTTCAGTTTCTACGACAGTCTCAGATGGCCTCTCAAGGTGGAGAGTCATCTTTCTTTGACGAAGACAATTCATTCGACTGTTGTCCAATCGCTCGAGCTCTGGCGCGTACCACGATGGCTTATTCCAGGAACAATGTGAAGCATCTGGATGCCTCAATGAACGCTCCATCTTCTTTATCCGCGAAGGCCAACCTTTGTTGGCCTTCATTGTTCTCCTACGTCGTCATTCCGTTTTATTAATATACCCGTTGATCGGATTGTTCTATGACTTTTGGGAACTTGTGTTGTTTAGTTCACCATTCACTGATTGTATTTCTTTGTTCCCCGCTTGACGAAGACTCTCTACCCGCCATCCAGCAGGTTCATCGTTCAGATAGAATCGAAGTTTCCTGGAGAACACCAAAAGGATCATTTTGTGCAGGCACATACCAACTATGGTCCGGACAACCTTTCTCAAACTCGCGGTTGTGTGCCTGATATCGGCAACAGTCCCAGCGGTCTCAGCGCTTTCAGCAGCTCTTTCCACGGCACAGGCAATAGGCTTGGTGGAAAGACAAGCGGATCCTTCTTCTTCTTGTGCAGTATCTGGCTGGCAATCATGCGGGCTAACAGGAGCCCAAGCCAATTACTGCTGCCCTGCAGGCTCAGGATGCGTACAATTCAACAACAATGCATCAGTTATTTGTTGTCCCCAAGGCCACAACAACTGCCAGACTATATCACCTACCACATGTGACACCAACCAGAACAACGCCACCTTACATCCCGACAACCAGCTCCATAGCTTGGACTATGGGGGACCACTGGTGAAATGCGGCAGTGACTGCTGTCCACAAGGCTTCTCATGTCAGGACAACGCACAATGTGTTATGAAGGTCGCTCCAGGTGCAGCCGCTTCATCAACTTCCGGTAAAGGCACTTCCACTTCCGCTTCTACACTCCCAACTACAACTTTACCCATTTTGAGTCCTACCAGTTCATCAAGTTCGTCAAGTTTAACAAGCTCATCAAGCTCATCAAAAACAGTCTCCACTAGTGCCTCCACCACCTCCCACTCGCCCTCCTCAACCCACACCACCACCCCAACCGGCGCCCCCGTAAACGCCTCACCACCCACCCCCACACCTACCCCAACGAACACCAACACCAACTCCTTCCCCGCCCCCGCCATCCTCGCCGGCTTCTTCCCTGGCCTCGTTCTCGGCATTCTCCTCACCGTCGCCATCCTCCTCTGCCTCGGCCGCCGGCGCGACGCCAAAGAAGCCAAATCCGCACATTCCGACTTCTCCTCCGTTACCGCCACAATCTCGGACCCCATCTACAACCCGCGCGGAGTTGGCCCCCAGCGCAACGACTTCCTCCGCCGCGACAGCGCCAAAATGTTCGCCCCGCACTCCTTATCAACCCCCACACCACTCAGCCCGCACAACCGCGTCCGCTCCCTGTTTTCGCGAAGCCCCACCTTCCGCGACGGCATCGGCCGCAGCATCATCCCTAAAACCCCTGAGATGGCGCACTATCGCACCCCCGATCTTAAACATGAGCCCAGCACTGAGAGCATTAAGATCTACAGCCCGCCGAATATCGCGCTGGGTGGGGATGCGAGGAATACGAGGTTTACGGATATGATGCGGGATGCGGGGTTCAGGTCTGGTGAGCCGTATTTGGGGAGTCCGGCGAGGGTGAGCCCGAGGAGGGAGTGGAGGCCATGATGGGGGGTTTGGTTAGATGGGGAGTAGGTGCGTTGGACATGTTGGATAATGCATGGGTGAGGCGTTCTCTGGGTGGTCATATGTGTGAGCATTGCGAAGGAAGAAATTTCCTTGGTTGGTTGGGTGAACTATTAGCGGCTTTCCCGTTTCGAGTAGATATCAAGCAGCATTCACATCAATCACTATCTCCAGTACTTGACGTTTTAAGCGGCTTGTGACTTTGGTCGCATCAGTATATACTTTGATATAACTCGTTATCATATCCTCATTTCATAACCAATCCTCTGAAACTATCATCCATCCTTCTATCCCCTCGATAACAACTCTTTCGTCCCCAGCAATCCTCGATTCGATTCCCCACTTCCCTCCATTGCACGCATATCAACGCCTCCACTTCCAGACGTCGAGTCCCAAGAAATCGCTCATACCTAGCTATATCTACAACCCCCCCCCCCCCTTGACCTGACCCACGAACGAAAATGCCAGAACCCTCCCAAAAGGAGAGGGCCAAAGCTCCGAAGGGTGTGATACTATGCTGCGAAGTGCGTGGATTCGGTGGGATAAAGGAACTAAGGGGGTGCTCGTCGGGGTTTGGGGGGTGATGATGGTCTGGTGAGCATTGCCCGAAGCCGGAGATGCCATGGGAGAATTGTCCTTTATCTATCCCTTTTTACCGTTTCATTCTCTTTCTCAGATGTACACGCCTCACTCTCGCTATGATTTCCGTTCCGCAACTCCCTTTGGCATTCCCAGACGGCCTAGAAGTGGAGAGATGAGGCGGGTGAAGGGTCCCGAGCGAGTTTGGAATCGCTTTTGTGTTTATATGGTAAAGGGAGGGAGAGGTTTGACTTTGCTTAGCGGGTTCTTAATCGTGGTGTGAGCGTGTTCGTCTGATAAAGGTGCCAAGGTCGTTGAGAACCCGGGGATCTTCTGGTTTGGTTGACGAGTGGGAAGTCGTAGCTACTCCGGTCGTTGTGACGATGCATCTGCTTTAGACGTGAAGGCACAATCCACATAGCTCTCAAGCTCCACTGGTAGACGACACGCGCTGGTCTTTCATTGTCGCTACGCTATGCCAACGGCGTAGTACAGACATGCAGAAGGGAGCCACCAGTCACCACTCGCGCTGGCAGCTTCAAGTCAACATCACGATTCAATAAACCGAGCAAGCCGACGAGTCCCGGCTCTCAAACGCCACAGCGAAGAAGCTTTGCATCGCCGAGTAATGAAACAGTATTCCCCCAAGCACAGCAAGGTGCCAAATATTATGGCTGCCCCCCGCATAGTCAAACCATCCATGCAACCACCTCTCCGGGACTTGTCCGGCATAGATGATAGCGCCCACGAGGTAGACGGTGATGCTCTTGATGATCGGTGCGTAAAAGTACCACGACCACTCACCACCTCGGGTCCAGCTGAGCTGGAATACGGGCGCGAAGCCTGTGGCTGCGAGGGAGACGTAGAAGGCTACGCGGGCCCAGTTCATGTCTGCACGGTTGAATCTTGGATGCCATGGCAGGATAACGCCTGCGACGCCAAGAGTAGCAGTCATGACGATGTATATCCATCGACTTACCGGCTCGCAATAGAAAGCTGTATACTCCGTAGTCATGATACTGGCCGCAATCAAGAGGCTTATCCCCGTGTAGTCTACACACGCAAAACGCTCCATAAGATTCTGCTCAGAAATACTGCTCATGGTATGCCACATGCAACTGCAGATCAGGCACTTGCAGGCAGCGAAGAAGAAGACGGCAGCGAAGAATATGTCGGTTCGGGTAGATTGCGAGAAATTGACTGAGGCGGGGTAGAAGTAGAAGGCGATTGCGAGGACAATTAGGAGGCCGATGGCGTGAGACCAGATGTTGACAAGCTCGTTGTGGAAATTGAAAGCTGACCTTATACACTCGATCTTGGTACCCGAGAAGCGGTAGCCCCTGGTGATATGTGGGTTTACTCGCCATGGGTGAGGGAGGTCTTCGTACTTGATAAGCCCATGCTCTTGCGCGCCCTTGATTGCATTCTCGATACTATCTCTAAGCGTTTCTTTCGTACGCCGGGCCTTTTCGAGACCCTCGTCGACGACTTCTCGCGCTTTACCAAAACTCTCTTCTGCCATGCGCCACCCTTCATCCATGACAGATGAGAGACCGGCGTCACGAACGGTGTAGGCACGGGCTTCGAGTTCGGAGAGGAAGCCTTCCATTAGACGCATGCCAGTTTGGGCCTTGGCTTCGAGGGTTTCGCGGGTGGCTAGGACATCGTTGTACCGACCTTCTACTGTCTCCACTAGTATTTTGGCACGCCGTCTGCCCGCCCCAATGAGGTCGCCCGAGACCTGTGAGCATGAGTCTCGAATAGCTCCAAGTGTTGAGTATGCGCGATTGATTCCAACGTCAAGTTTCAAATTCCCGTAGCTTTCGATCCAATCGAGTCGAGCCTCGAGATCGGAAATGAAGAGGTCGACCTGGCTCTTCAATGAGCATTCGTCATGTCTTAGCAGCACGGAGTGAGTTTTAGTTCACCTTCATGAAAATAGCCTCAGCATCCATTTCGTGAGAATACCTTCGAAGTGGCGTGAATGACGAGTGCCGCCGCCTTTGGTGGGGTGATGAAGGCGACGGCGATAGGGCGCCATAGCTACGTCCTACCAGTGCCTCATCATAAGCCTCAAGAGTCAGAGATGTAGAAGAGCAAGCCATGTTCAATGGCTATCGTCAGGCTTGCCGCCGTGCTTGAAGAGTAAGAAGATGGTGAGGGATCTCGAATGGATCGTGGGGCTTTTCTCTGTTGATGGTGCAAAGCGGAGTGTGGACAATGCCTCTGTATATCGTACTTAGATCCTAGATCATGGTATCAACGGTCGAGGTCAAAGAATAGTGCACGTGGGACGAATCGCTGGATGTGTACGCAAGATGTGGGGAAGTCGCTTGGGGGAAATCCCCTGGACTTTCAATGACGATGCCCATCGTCGCGGCCCTCGGTTCAAGGCTTGGCAGGGTCTGGAGGCTTTTAGTTCAGCCAATCGCCACCTGCTTCTTTCGCATGCACCATTGGCGAACATCGGCCAGAGAAAGCTCCGTGATCAGGTACACCTCCAGATCTTAACAGAGCTCAATACTCTCAGTGTACGGAGCAAGCAACTCACAAACAATGCCACTCACCCCCCTCATCACCTCCCTGTTCCTCCAATCCGTCCTCGACACCTGCACCCACACCCGCCAACAATGCCTCGACCTCATCGCCGCCTCCGAATCCCACGCCATCTCCACCTCGCACCCCCTCACCCCGGCCGCCCAGCTTGAACTCTCAAAGCAGCAAAAACTCCTCTACTCCTACCTGGCGCAGCTCCGCGGCCTCAACCGCGACGCCATTCTCGAAGTTCGCCGGACTAAGCAATTTACTGCGGAGGCGAGGCAGGAGATTGATAGGCTGCTTCTGCAACTGCAAAATCTGTATTATGAAGAGCGCCATCTGCGCGGCGAGATCTCTGCATGCGAGTCCTACGAGTAAACCCCTTCCCCTCTCCCCCTGCCCCCTATGTTCCGTTAGGGACCGCTAACCCTCTAACCCCCAACAGCCACAAATACCTCTCCCTCCCCCTCCTCCCCCTCTCCAGCTTCCTCACCCTACACGCCCACCTCGATACCACCACCACCGACGAAAAATCCCTCATGTTCGCGCGCATCAACCACGAGCTCGCGGAGCGGGAAGCCCTGGAGCAGCAGCGGCAGGGCTTGCTAAAGAAGAAGCAAGGGTTGATTGCGGGTAACAAGAAGAGGAAGGAGGATCTGGCAAGTTTGGATCGCGAGCTAGAAGGTTTTATTGATGTGAGTGGCTCTTTTGTCCTCAGGGGTTTTCAGGGGGTGTGGGAGGGATGGAATATGCTAATGTTGTGTGTGTTGGGATAGGCGGCGAAGCCGATTCAGAAGATCTTTGAAAAGCAGTATTGAAGGGATGGTAAAGGCGTGTTAGTATCAACGAAGGCGTTCCTAAAGAATTGAGGATATTGGCGTTGGAGGAGGTGCCTTGGAGATACCCCATTTCGAGAACGTTCCGCTGCGTCGATGGAGAAAGGAGATTCAGGCTCGATGTTATTCAGCATAATCTAGATACACATCTTTGATCATATGACATGGCGTTTCTGGATATATGGAAGGCTCAGGTGAGTAATGTAGGGCTCGGTACGTTCAACCAGTAATGGATGCTCAGGGTACGACAGTGGGAAAAGCTGGAGGGGATATACCCTATCGTCTTCCTGAACTACTCATCCCAACACCGATCCATCTCCCTCATGCCTATCCATCACAAGCTCCCCTAAACCCTGGGGATAACCGCCCAATAAACTCCCTACCCCCGCTCCTGTGACAACTGTTAACAGTAACGCTCTACATCAACAAATATCACCAAAAAGCCCAGAATGCCAAAACCTCGAAATCCGTTCCCAAACCAAAAGCCAAAAAGAGGTTCCACTTCCCGTCGTGGAGTGGGGTAAAGTGTACATCCTCTGGTCGACTTCGTCATTAAAACTATTGAAATAAATTGTTATTGTTTTTCGTGAGCGTGTTTCGAACCCTGCCTCTTCCTCGTGAGGGGGGGATAGAAGTTGTTATGGGCCGTTCGACGAGGCTATACCTGCTGTGCGTTGATTAGTGAAATGTAAGAGCTTATTTCGATATTTGAAGGTGAATAAAGGGTCCATAGACACAGATTTTCTTATTGGTTGGGGAAAAGGGCGCTTACCGTTATTGTTATTTCTTTATTGTGTTATACACGGCGTTTATCTACGCTCTGGGGGCTTTGAGCGTATTTGGCTCCTCAGCCCTAGCTTTCAGACGCTCGGCATACTCGGCGCAGCTGATCCGGATTCCTTCCTCGAGACCAACACGGGGCTTATAGCCCAGGATTTTCCGCGCTTTCTGGCCGGTGCAATATCTGACTGAGCAAGCGTCCTTCACACTGGCGCTACTTATCGTCGTCTGGGTTCCGGTAAGCCATGTTATCCACTCCGCTACGTACCCAACGGATGCGGCAAGGGCCTCGGGGAGTTGAACCTCGAAGGGTGGGTAGTGGCCGAATTCTCGCCAGACGGCTAGACAAAAGTCACGGAAGGTAATTGGTGATTCGTTGGAGATGAAGAAAGCCTCCCCAACAGCGGTTTTTGAAGACAGCATGTTCTCAATGGCTAGGACGTGGGCAACTGCGATGTTTCCAACGTATGTGACATCCCACAAATTCTCGGCGTCGCCAACGACGAAGGGGGTTTCCCACTTCGCGATGCAGGCGTGAACCGAGGGAACGAGTTGGTGGTCCCCCGGCCCAAACAGGGCTGAAGGTCTTATGGAGCAGGTGGCGAGCTTCTCGTCATTCGCCTCAAGGACCAGCGCTTCGGCAGCTGCCTTTTGCGGGGCTCAGCTGGTTTTTGTCGATGCATTGAGAGGCGTATACTTACCTTCGACTCCCCGTATATTAAAGAGTGACTTGACGTTGGGCATGTCTCGTCAATATTTGGGTACTGATATCTCATATCGTCTGTCACGGCGGTACAACTACCAGTCCACACGACAGCCTCAACACCGTTTGTCCTCGCTGCATCGAGGACATTCTTCGTTCCATTGACGTTTGTATTCCAAACGAGCTCTCTCTGTCTTCTCTTGTATCGATCTGCCAGCTCAGGGACTATTCCAGCGGTGTGAACAATAACATCCGGTTTTATCTGCTCTACTATTCGACGCACTTCAGCGGCATTCGTAATATCGCCTCTTACATGTCGGATGTCTGATTTGGGCTGCAAGGGCTTTTCCAAATCCACTACAGTGATTGCCCATCCGGGGTGCTTTTCTTTTGCGGTATCAACGATCGCGCGGCCCACGAAACCTGTGCCGCCTGTGACGAGAATAGAGATAATCATGGCTATGATCTTTTACGGAAAAAGTACTAAAATCTAAAGGAGAATTCGAGACAAGAAATGAAGGGTTCCATGCCTACGCGTTGCACTTAGTCATGCCCTTCCAGCAACGTCGCAACCATTTCAAGGCATCTTTGACATCATCAAGAATATGATGCCCAGTCGGATAAGAGACCTGCTTAATGTTGAAGTCACCTTTTTCCCCTGTTGATTATTGACTAGACTGTCGTTCCAATATTGCAGTGTTCAATGCAGACCGCAGTCACAACATTCCGAGAATGCCGCGGCCGCTAACTGCTTTCATCCACCTCGCTTCCGTCAAGATTGCGGGATGACATCATGACGCGACTTTTCGAGAATCTGGTCGGAAGGCACGAGGGGATGGGATGGTGATGGTGCTGCGAGAGCTTGACAGTTTGGCAGAGACCTGGTTAAAACACCGGAACCACAGTGAACATATATGTACGAACGCACAAGATTATAGAGGGCTTCAGAAAGCAAACCGAATATGATTTGAAGATGCGCGATAAGATATCAGAAATGATACGAGGCAAACGACAAGGGTCTTTACCTATGCTACTAAAGAGAAAGCATTTCAATTCATCTACCACAGTTCCGTTAAGTACCTTACCTTCTTATAGAAGAGTGAATCTCCTACTGCCCTCCAACCCGGACACAAGGGATAGTGCGCTACTGATGGCCTAGATGTCCAGACGTCATACCCCAATGGTGGGGGGATGAAAGGGACAATAATGTGCATGTGTACCTACTGTGGTTTGCGCTGGTTAGTAATCTTTGAAACCTTTTCGCTCTCTCACCGAGATATCTGCGTCTTACACTATCTATCTGTACATAAAATCAATCAAAATGTCTGAACATGTGGGCATGAGCTCGTGTTGTCTAAGTGGCGCTGTCCACGACGGCAAGCCAACCGGCCGTGTGGAAACCATCGGTGGCCTTCAATGTTATGTCTCTGCCCCGAACAACGACTCCAACGCCAAGTCAATCGTTTTCATCGTTGACAGTAAAAGACCCCATATTCCACTTCTGCATATATATACCCCACTAACCCCTCTTGCCACAAGTCTTCGGATGGGAGTTCACCAACGTCCGCCTTTTGGCAGATGAGTACGCCAAAGCAGGCTTCTACACCTACATCCCCGATGTGCACGAAGGCGACTCCCTGCCGATTTCCTTCCTGCAAAATATCGAGCCCCCGTTGAAGGAGCAAGCTAAATTAGGCGTGGCCGACAAAGCCAAGAACGCCGTTCTCATTCCTGCTACTCTGGGACCTTGGCTCGTCAAGCACCGCGAGGCTGTTTCGAAGCCGATCATCGATGGCTTCATCAACGCTATCCGTATGACCCCAGGGACCAACAAAATCGGCGCCATCGGGTTCTGCTGGGGCGGCCGATACGCGATCCTTGAAGCGCATGGGCAATCGAAGGATGGGTCTGGGAGCAGTGTTGGCGGTGTGGACGCGGCGTATGCCTGCCATCCCAGCTTGGTGGCTATTCCGGGAGACTTTGATCCCGTCACGAAGCCATTGAGCTTGGCGTTGGGGACAAAGGATAGTCTGTTGGATGTGGCCAGTGTCGGGAAGATTCAAGACTGCTTGGCGAAGAAAACAGATGTTCCCCATGAGATCAGGGTACGCTCCTTTTCTGCTCCTCGTTCACCGGCCGTATGGAGCGTTTGGCTGACTTGAACGGATAGATCTATGAAGACCAGGTCCACGGGTTTGCACTGAGAAGCGATTGGAGTAGCGAGAAGGACAAAAAGGCCATGGATGATTCGTGCAAACAAGGAATCGAGTGGTTTGAGAAGTACTTGTCGTAAATCAATTCAGACATCTCTTGTATATAGCACGCGGCTCATATTCATACAATATCCTGATTACGAGCTGAAGGTAGCCGACGTCTGAAGTGTACATATGACACCTCTAAATGCTTCTAGATTAATGGGGAGAAGGACTAATGGTCTTCTTGATATCATAATAATCATACCACTGTACCTATTTAATGTGGTCCAGATAATTGTATCGTCAAGTCGTCGAGTCGTCATCCGCGCCATATACCATGCGAAGAAGATTTGATCTTTTCAAGCTTGGGGTACAGGAGGTTTGGGCTCAAGATCCGAACCAGTTGTGGACGGCGGAAGAGGCTCAGTGGGTTTGGTGTCAGGAGTAAGGGCCTCAGATTTTGGCTCGGCATGAGGGGGCTCGTTTGGAGTTGCTTCATTGGCAGGGACACTCCGGGCTTCTTCCCCTTGAATCATTGGCGGCTCCTCGGCCTCGCCGGCCTCATTCTCTGTACTAGCCATCCCCCGCTGGAGGGCCAACTGCTGCGCAGCTCGTCTTCTTCGCTCCACCTCTGCTTCCTCCTCCCCACGTACGCGCTCCTCCTCTTCCTTCAGGTCGTTGAGCGTCGGTACTTCGTCTTCGACTTCGGCTGTTTCGGTAACGTGTGGCTCTTTTCCACTAGATGTAGAGTTATCTCGTCTATCGTTCTTTGTACTCTTGGTGTCTCGAGATGAAGCTGTCTTTGTAGATGCTCGAGAACCGTCGGGCCTTTTCTTTCTGTTCTTTCGGCTGCTATGGTCGTCAGGTGTCGTTCCTGTATTTCTTCTTCCTAACATAATAGCGAACTCGTCGTCAATTGGAACCGCGTCATCCTCGTCCTCGCTAGGAAAGAGGTCTCCTCTTGAACTCAGGGAGTTGTTTGTAGACATTGACGTAACCGTCCCACTTCTTTTCCTTCCATGCCTCCCACGACCCGCATCAGGACCGCTCTCCTCACTTTCCTCTACCAGTAATTCATCTTCCCCCCTCTTCCGCCCAACGTTCTCCTGCAAATCCGCAGCCGAAGGTCGATACCTCACTCCCCTAGATCCAAACTTCCACGGTAATCCCTCCAAGAACCCAAACATCGACGAGCTAGGGACGACGGTCGGGTCTCCCCCACCATCCTTCGGGAGACTAAAGCTTTTCCTCCTAACGCCCCGTGACCCATAACTCATACCCCCATGTTTCCCTGGCTGCTCATCACTCTCGGCTAGCAATCGGTCGAGTTCATCATGGCCCCATTCTGCTTCATCCTCTTCCCAGTTATCGTAGAAATCAAAACCGAAACCCTCGCGCCCACGCCGCGCACTGCGATGAGGTCGGCGCTGTTCATCGCGCGCGGTGAAGCAAGGTTGGCATGAGGCTTCGAGGCAGGACTGGAACGAGGCGAGGCATGGGGAAAGGTATCTTTGAGAGAAGGCGAAAAGGGAGGCCTGGGTGGAGAGATTGGCGGACTCGAGGTTCTGAGAGATCTGGTTGATGGTCTGGCGGATACGTGGGTCGTTACGGCGCATGATTGGGAGTATGTGGTCGTATTGGGTCGTGGGAGACTGCTCAGTTCAGGCCCCACCTCTTCAATCAATAGTATAACTATTCAAGGGCTGCTTTGTAATCATGGGTTTGAAGCTTTGCTGAGAGCTGATCGACGATAGTAGATAAATCTGTCATGCTGAAAGGTTGTAAGTTCAGTCTTAGGGGCGCCTTAGTGGACTGACGAGCCAATTTACATTTAGATATCTTCTACAACATCCACATTTCATCTGTCTACAATGGTTCATTACATTCGCTTCCTAAAGCCACCAAAGATCCAAATTACAAGCACTAACCATGTGACTGTAAGAAGCCTGATTACAATCACGAATGATCTTGGGGATGATTTCTTCCAAGGTGATCTCGCGCTTGATGCGGAACTCTTCCCATCAGGCCAGAAATCTACGAGACTGTTTGTGCAAAAGGATTTAATGTGGACTTCGGGTATGCGAACACTGTGGATCATAGTGGAACGGATCCCTTTAAATTTTCAATGGCCTGTGCAACTGCACATTACTCCTAGCAAAACTCTGGCAGATACTCCTTTGCTGAGGAACTTTCCCGATGTATTGACCGCATGGAGTGAGAGTTTTGGAATAGGCCTAAACTTTGAGGCTGGCAAGCGAATTGAGAGGCGATTGAACTTGACATCGGATAGCATGTTGAGCATATTTGAAGATCCTGGAGAGAGCATTGCTCGCCATGTCTGGTAGGTAAGTCGCCTGAGCCATTTACAATTACTCATTGCACCAGGGATGCTGGCGTTGCATTGCTTGCCTACCTGAGAAGCTTCCGTCAAAATCCTGACGACGAATTGCTTCTGCCACTCAACGAGCTGTTTGGCGCTTCTGGGCCAGGTTATCTTGAAGTGCTCGAACTGGGAAGCGGGTGTGGGATCGTTGGCATAGGGTTTGCCCAGCTATATCACAATTGCCATGTCCTCCTCACAGATCTACCAGAGGCGATGGAAATTCTAGATTGCAACATTGCTCAAGCACGACCAGCCTCCGGGTCGAAGCTCTCTAAGGCAACCATGAACTGGGATGACGGTCTTCCAATTGCTGTGGCTCAAGGGCGATACCATCTATTCCTGGTTTCTGATTGCACATACAATTCAGATAGTATTCCTGCTCTTGTAAAAACCCTCCATGCATTGAATCAAAAATCTCCATGGGCGTCTATCGTCGTCTCGATGAAATTTCGTCATTCTAGCGAAAATGTCTTCTTCGATATGATGAATGATGCTGGGTTTCAAGTCACTAGCGAAGTAAGATTTCCACTGCCAGACCGGCATCGAACTGCCGTCGGGCAAGAATTGGAGAATGTGGAGATATATATCTTTCGCAATACAATATCGCTTGAGAACATTCCATCAAGGTCACAAAACGCTCACACATCGAAGCAAGCAGAGAAAACAAGAAAAATACCATCTTCCTAGACGGAACCCCATTAAGGCATATCGGTATGCGGTCAGTTTACCCTGTCGCTTAGGTCTAGATTTATGATACTCGGTTGCAAAGACTCCGCTAGGTAGGTGGGAAGGTCTGGCACATGGATCATGAATATAGCAAGATTGGACAGAAAGTATAGATAGATATAGAGATGTCTTCCTCGGAAGGAGATAGGACGGTTTCTTGGAAGAGCGGGAGTTTATGCAACCCATAAGACGTGACTGCAGGTTGGTTGATGCAGTCATTGCATCTGAATCAGGGGCGGTGTTGTGCATTTGCAGCCTTTGTACTCCGTAGGGCAAACTCTAAAATTCATTGCCCTTTTGGTGGGCAGAATTTGCAAAAATGCGGTCAGTAGTCAGGACTTGTCAGGGCATAACTCGGAATTCGCGCACACTAATGTAATAGTTAATATAAAACCAAGAACAAAATTAACAATAACATTACCATCATCACCACTTTCACATCTTCAATCTATCACCGGCAACCTTCATTTTGTCAACAGGGACATCTTCACATCCATCCGCCATCCCCAAGAGAAGCATCACCGCGTTGGAGATAGGTAAGTTCATATTGCGGTCTATATTGCCCCCTCTAGGCTTTCACCCGTCTAAGGCCCTTATGTGTAAACCTCTTGACTCACACAACCTAAAAATTAGATTTCTGCCTCATTATAACCTAGACTGCCTTTGGTCTTTTCAGAGGTGTCCATTTCAACACGGCTCCACCAGCCTTGACACAGTTCTCTCTTCAAGATCCGTCCACACGCCCACACCGAGACATCTTCAACGACCTACCGCCCCCTGCTGAACGCCATTCCCCAGCCAAAGGATCGACTGCTTGACCAACCTCCAACCCCTCCCCTCTCGTTTCCACAACCTCAGCTGCCGCATAGGACGTCTTTCAAGGGTCTTCCTCTTCCTGAGGAAGAGTCTAGGAGGCCTCGCCGTGCAAGCCTCGGCACTGTCATCTTCGAACCTCCCTAACACGACTTTCGATCCCCAAAAACAAATTTACACCTGCCTTCTGCATTGTGCATGCTCATGGCACCATCGGCAACCACTATTACTGAACAATATGCACCAACCATTATATCATTGAATGGTAATAGTACCAATGAAAACCGATATAGTAGTGCAGGATATGGAAGACTTATCACGAACGATGCTCTGAAAAAGCGTATCGAAAGCATCGATACAGATGCCTGTGAGGCAGGGGAGGAAGATGCTTTTTTTGTGGCGGACATGGGCGAGGTCTACCGCCAGCATCTGCGCTGGAAGATGAACTTGAAGCGGGTCAGACCACACTACGGTATGTTATTGCTCCGCCCGCTTGTGGTGACGTGTTACTGAGACTCGACAGCTGTCAAATGCAACCCAGATCCTGAAGTCCTCCGCCTACTGGCCGGACTGGGCACTGGATTCGATTGTGCATCCAAAGCAGAGATTGAACAAGTCCTCAGCATTGGCGTCGACCCATCTAGAATCATCTACGCTCAGCCCTGCAAGACCAAGTCCTATATTCGTTACGCCGCTCACCAAGGGGTGAAGCAGATGACTTTTGACAACTCAGATGAGCTATATAAGATCAAGGCATTGTTTCCAGAAGCAGAATTGTTCCTGCGTATCTTGACAGACGATTCCTCCAGCTTGTGTCGCCTAAGCCTCAAATTTGGGGCGTCTATGGACAGCACCAAGGGCCTTTTGGAGTTGGCAAAAGAGCTAGATCTGAATGTAGTCGGCGTCAGCTTCCACGTGGGATCGGGAGCTTCCGACCCACAATGCTTTGCTAAAGCGGTCCAAGACTCCCACACTGTCTTTGACCAAGCCGCCGAAATCGGCTTCGACCTCAAAACTCTCGACGTGGGCGGCGGCTTCTCTGGTGACACCTTCGAAGAAATGGCATCCGTTCTCAGCGAAGCTCTTGATGAGCATTTCCCTTCGAGCGTCCGCATCATCGGCGAACCCGGCCGCTACTACGTCGCTTCAGCCTTTACCCTTGCATGCAACGTCATTGCTCGTCGCGACATTCAAGATCCAGCAACCAGAACGACGTCTTACATGCTCTACCTCAACGACGGTGTCTACGGTAACTTTTCTAGTATTATTTTTGATCACCAGCAGCCAGCTCCTCGTATCCTGCGCAAGCAGGGCGGGGACAGGAACACGTGTCTCACGGAGTACTCCATTTGGGGCCCTTCATGTGACGGAATCGATTTGATCTCGGAAAACTGTACGCTCAGAGGCTTGCTGGACGTTGGCGATTGGTTATATTTTGAGGAGATGGGGGCGTACACGAAGTGCTCGGCCACGAAGTTTAATGGGTTTACGGATGACCATGATGTGCTTTACGTGTCCAGCGAGCCCGGTGCGTCCGCACTACTGGATTATTAGATTGACTCACCCCTCTGGGAAAGGGGATTTTTGGACGAGACAAGATTAACAAACAAGTGAAGATAGGTCGAATGTAATGCGAAAAGCGTTTCTAATTCTTTTTTCTTTTGTACCTAGATCACGTTGGCTTTTTCTTTCTTCGATACCTTCCAAAGGCGGCATTCTCCCATACACTTTCTAGAGAAGGAGGCTTCCACAAGCACATAGATTAGCTCATAGATCTAATTAATTATTTTCAGTCGTTGCTCACAAGATCGAATATCTAAATTTAAAAAAATCGCGCCCGAGTACCCTTTGACTGCTAGATAGAACAGCATATCTTGCACCGATCTTTTCATAATGCCTCCTGAAGGAACCTGATAATGTTTATACACGTACAAGCACCATGATCAGCCAGACGACCGCCCTACTCGCACTCAAAGCCATCAACATTGCTCATCTCGCCCCTTTCAAACCTCGAGGCAGGGAAACCTTTTTTGAGGAATTGGATACGGCGAGGGACGGATAGGGTCAGGTGGGAGTAGCGAGGTTATCGAATGTTTAGAGTCTTTTGGCAGATGGGGGGAGGTGTGGATACAGGGGAGGAGGAAGGTGTTGTGGGGGGTTGATTAGGCGAGGATGAGAGAGAGAGGGTGGTGGTGGGTGGGATGTTGAGGAAGAATCAAGGGGTGGGCGGGATTTGGGGGGGGGGGGAGGAGTATAGTGATGTGCTTGACGGTTTTGGGGATTGAGGTGTTCAAATGTTGTGGAGATGGTTGCGCTGGTTTGCTTTAATTTCTGTAAAGAGTGAATGAGCTTCGGGGTTGATACGAGTAGCGGCAGGGCGAATTGTTTGATGCGTAGATTACCGATTTCTCGTGGTGCAATGGATGGTATCATCGAAGAACTAATGGAGTTCTGATGGGCGGTGCTGGGTTGATTGGCTCTTTGCCACATCTCACCACCCCCTTTTCTGTGGAAGGAGGCGTGGGAGGCCCTATTGCAATATTTACCCCCCTACTCTGCGCCTACAACTTCCAATGGCAACGCCTCCCTTTGCCATGCTCGTCGTATTTCGCCGCTGCCAAATCCTATGTCTCGTTCTGGGTTTCTGGCTGTGGGTGGGTGTGCGTTGGTGTTTTGCTGGTTTCACTCGGCTAGCTTTTTTGATATATATATCAGAATAACACCCTCTCTCTCACTAACAATATAGGTGCGTTAGCTCAGTCACTAAGATCAACAAATTCACCATTTCGAGTCGAGGTCCATGGTTCGATTCCTGGACCAAGCAACCATTTCGACGGGATGACACCCCATGGCTGTTCGCGGTGCTGTAGTCTAAGTTTAATAATCTCGATGATGACGAAACACCTTCGAGGCTGTGTGAGAAGTTCAGCGGCATATAGTAGGCGGTGACTAGCATCCCGTTGGTGGTTATCCACCATCGGGATAGTGAACACTTTTGCTTTTTTTTATGATTTAGCCAAAAAGCGCTGGTGTGCTGTGATGTTGCAAAATAGCTTGGGTATGGATGGGATGGGCTTTTGGTTTTGGGAGGATGAAATTTGAAGCGCGCCTTATTTGGACGGAGAGGGGCGGGAGGGGTCTTGGTTGTTGGAAGGGGTTGTAGCCTTATCTGGGTGGAACATAGGGCATGGGATGAGGACGACCGAAAGACTTGAGATCTGACAACGCAGGTGAGAATCACAGCGAGTTCTAGGAGACAAGATGTAATGGCTCTGAAACCAGAGAGGAGAACATGATGGCGAGGAAGAATTGCAGAAAGGTTTGTTTGCAAATGAAGAAAAGAAACAATCGCTGTATCGTGACTGACCACATCTTCTTGGGCAAAGTATCTTAGCCATGTACCGGGGAAGACGACGGGCCAGGCGTAGAGGCAGAAAGTGAGATATCCAGGAGGTCGATTTAATAACCGACAGGCGGGATCTGAAATCTCCTCCACCCCATGGCGAGAGTTCAGTAAGTCTGCAGGCTCCGTATCGTCTCGGAAGTCCATAAAAGCAGACTTCTCTCCTGAAGAAATACATAACTATAGGAGATATATGAATGTAACCAGAATTTTCCGTTCTTCCTCCAGCTACGGCAAACAACAACTGTCACAAAAAGAGTCCCCGCAGCCGCACCCCCCACAATTCTGCCCCCACGCTGCACCTCTCTGCCATGCACCTCGCCGTCTTGCTCCGAGATTCGCGTATTGATCTTCCTCCTCAGACATCCCCTGATCGCTTGCATCCTCCTCTTCTTCGTCTTCCTCGTCCTCCTCGCTATCTAGCCGTAGTTCTTCGGGCTCTTCCGCGGACCCTGGTTCGTGCAATTTCATGGTCTCAACGGTGATCTCAAAAGTAGATCCATATGTATCCTCTGCATAAAGGCTGATGCATCCCTTTCCATCATAAGTCTCACTCCATTCCTCATCGCGGTTCTTTTGCACCTCGAGGGCTTTCCAGTTGGCGTCTTGAAGCGATACATATGCGCATAACGTATCATGATATGAATCTTCTGCTTTGACGTTCCATTCTTCAGTCTTCACGACATAGATGTGTTTAAAGCTAGGTTGAAAGACATTCAGAACATCCGTTGCTTCGGCTGTGGGTAGTGGAGCATGTTGGGTCTTTTGAGAGGGGGCAACTCTGCTGTTTTACTGTGGGCGCGTTTGTGTCCGGGCAGAGCTGTTGGCCTTGACATTGAAGGTGGTCTTGCCTTTCGAGGATCTAGATGAACTGGGGGTAGATTGGAGTATAGAATCAGGATGGGAGTACCTGGTGTTGCTTGCCTCAGGTCAGACGTATTTTTGTAGCTAAGCTTCTTCGGGTTAGCCTAACTAGACCATTTCGGGTAAGCTCCGGCAGCTAACCCCATTCGGGTAAGCTCTGCCTACCTTACTTCGAAGAGAGAGCATTGCATACAACTCACTTGATACCTGATACCTAAGATTTAATCAGTACGTCTGAACAAGCACTCAATCTCATCTCTACGATTCCATAGTAATCCTATGTCTTGATAGTGATGCACATCTGTCAAAATGGAAGCGCAAGAAACTGGTCGGAAATTTTCCCCAGTCTTTCTCCCTTTGCGGCCAACAGCTGAAACATAACGGCTCCCCACAGCCAGCTCCTTTACACATCTTCAAGACCCCTCCGAATTTCTGCTGCGCTGCTTTGATGGCCGCGTATAGATCCTCTGCTTCGAAACTTTCCTCATCGCTTTCGTCCTCCCCTTTGTCCTCGTCCTCCTCTTCCTCCCCTTCCTCACCCTCCTCACCCTCCTCATCGTCAGGAGTTTCCTCCGACCCAGGCGGTCTCAAATCCATCGGCTCAATCCTGATTTCATAGCGATCACTTTCGTCATCCTCTGCGCTAACGACGGTAACACCCATCATCGCGAGAAGTTTCGAATTTCTCTTCGTCTGAGATTCTCTGAAGAGCCAATGCTTTTCGCTCTGCATCTTCCTCTCGATAAGGACCAGTCTGTTCGGTAGTTACGACATAGATATGCGAAGGGGCAAAGTAGCCTTTGGTCTTCAAAACAAACTTTGGTACTTTGGGAGGAGGGAGTTCCGCTGTGTTACTGTGAGAGCGCTTGTGATTTGGTTGCGTCGGTGGTGCTGAGCCTAAGACTGACATCTGGATATTTTACTTGAGTGATGCCTGTATCTTATTCTGTAGTCAACCAAGTCCTTAATATCGGATGCCTAGACCGTCAACTTCCTTGAGAGGTCGATTCCTAGTTAACCCCTGTCACTAATCTCGTAGTCTACTAGAAAGTAGTTAAGTATAGCACTATCCTAATATTATTTTGACGTCCGTACTCTTCCTCTTTTACCTTAAGTGTACCTTTCAAGAACTCCGATCCCCCGGCTTTGGCTCCAGCCGTACAACATCAACATGAATAAAGGTCTCGCTCGAACGATTACAAGCTCGATATTCTATGCCGCCATCAGAATCCTCGCTGGAATCATATTCAAAGTACCCATCTTCTACTCCCGCGTCCCGTAGCAGTTTCAAGGCCTTCCCATTCGCGTCTTGGAGGCTTACATATACGGAGGGTGGTGGGTGCTCCGAGGGTTCGCCGCCACCGCCAGTAATTAACGTTACGATGTAGATCCTTGGAGAGGAGTTGGCTGGGGGTTGAAAGATCTTGGGTCCGCTTCTTAGCCTCTGCTGTGCTACTGTGAACATGCTTATGAGTCGATGATTCCGCTGTAGTTCGTGTTGTGGGTTGCATCGCCGTAGGTAGGAAGGGGTAGGTTAAGAGAAACTGCGGTGGGCGTCTGGCAATCCAACGAGTGGGATGCTCTCGAGCTCTTGCAACAACGTCATGGAAGTGTAGAGAGCTGTCGGTTTATACTTTATGGATGCGGCAGTATCAGTCAGACAGATTATCGTTGATGTATTAAGCCACAGAAAGTACAACGAAAGAAGCTTTGGGTGACTAGATCCATTGGTAGCCATTTTTTGTTCAGTAAACCGAAAACGTGGTTATACAAATCCTCAAAGGCCAGAGGTGAAGGATCGCTTGGACGGGGCTCAGCGGACATCATGACCAGAACGCCTGCACAGATCCTTGGCCTGTTCTGCTATCAGCCGTCATCCTGTACTCCCCTTTCCATACTCGGTAGCTCATGCTCATTATCAGTGCATACCCTTCTGCTTATCTGCTTTCCTCATTTTCATCTCTTCCCGCCTTTAGGTTTTCTTCGAACAACGAAAGATCCGCTTCCTCCGACTCCTCCCTTTCCTCGCCTTCCTCGCCTTCCTCGCCTTCCTCGCCTTCCTCGCCTTCCTCGCCTTCCTCCGAATCCCATTCCTCCGACTCCTCCCCTGGCCATCTCACCCTCATCCGTTTGACTACGACCTGGACGATACGACCGTCCTCCTTTTCGGCGTAGAGGTACACACACCCTCTTTCGTTATAAGAACGTTTCTGTTCCTCGGAGTCTAGTTTTTTCATTACACGGATGGCTTTTTGGTTTGCTTGTTGCACGGTGGGGTACGCTTTAACAACGTCATAGGATGTCATGTAGCGGCTGTGTTTCTTGACGTCGTATTTTACGAGGTAGATGAAGAAGGGGATCTTAACTTCCCGTGAGATGGGTCGGCTTAGGATATCTGAAGAGGGGTCGTTGACTGGAGGATTGTTGGTATGGTCGTGGTTGGATGGTGTCGCTATTTGAGCCATTGGGGATGACATTGTATTCTAATCGGAGATACTACCGAAAGGGCTTGGAGGTGGGATCGAGGCAAAGACTACTCTAGTAAAAGAGTATTATGATTGCAGGTGGCTTTGGCAAGGTAGATGAATTTTCAAGTTCAGTTTCTTGGATTGCGAAACAATAGCAGGCATCAGCAATTCATCTCAGTATTCATTCAGTGAATGCATCTCTTCATTTGTTTATTGGATTGGCTTTGGCTTGATTCATCTTCTTCTCAGAATGCCTCTTTCGTTGCAAATGTTTTCGTACGCTAGACAGTTTTTTCGCGGCATGATTCGTGAAGTGCATTCTTTGTATGCTGTAGATAGAAGTTCAGGATGTCTCGGACTATATTGAATGGCTACTCGTACAGTGGTACCTATTTTCTTGCTTTTTGTGACGTGCTTCATACCACGGATTTTGATGCTTTTTTCTTGAGACAGACCAAATCTTGTTTTGGGAACGAGGTTCGGAGGTCGACTATTTTTACGACTGGTGGCCTTTTTCCCTTTATATAAGAAAGACTGTTGGCAAAGTGCCCTTGTGCTGTTCTCGCGATCAGTAAACATCTTGTAGTCAAAGTTGCTGGCCTTGTATGTACACATGTGCTTCTCAGACTTCGCATAGCAAAGCACACTTTAGGTGGGCGGATTCATGGCATTCTGGGGTACTTTTGGTGCAGCGCCTGGTATCATCACTGTCGGACTTACAAAAGGGACCTTGATCATCGCATAGCCATCAAAGAGTTCTTATGCCGAAGACTGTCGAGTCACAAATTCAACACGTTGGCGAGATTAGTCTAACCCATAATTCAGTCGTAGCCAGACAAAGATGGAGGACGTGGTCAACGACATTCAGGTGGGCGAGATAACATGATCTGGTAAAGTGGGAATCTTAGTATTCTGCTGTCTCGTTTTGCTGATAGGGACACGGCGAGCCAAGCCCGTCATAGATCTCTAATTGGTAGAAAAATCTTTGAAGTACCTCTTTGGCGGTAGAACTGGTCTCAAGCCATAACAGAATGCCATGGCGAAAGTGAGGGAAGCTTGCCAAGTTGATGAATACAAGATAAAACGACCTTTAGAACGCCTGCAGGGTACAGACGAAAGCATTGCCTTATCCTATGATGGTTACGTATAAGCTGCAAGGACGGAGCAATGACAAGGTGCGAGATCATGTACTGCTGATATGAACGCAGTGTGAATGAATTTGCTCGAAAAGAAAAGGAGGATTCAACCATGTGTCCGTCGCAGTAGCTCCCCGCACACTCATCGACTCAGACAATGGCGTGAGGCAGAAAGGATTGAGCATCCAGCACCAAAAACGGCTGTTAATGGCTTATTTTGCTATTAATATGATGAGGTTGACGATTGGGCTCTCGGAGCGATGTCAGCTGATAGCGGTGAGCATGCGAGGCATGATATGTACATGCCGTTTAGCGATTCATCCCGCCATCAACAGAGCCAACAGGAATGGAATTGGTGTTAAGAAAAGAGCTCTAGTCTTCTTCCAGTTCACGATCACTTGCCCTACTGTAGGTGCGCAGCCAAAGCACGCTGCGCGGCGCTTGCTTCGACAAACAGACGTGAGACGGTTGTAATTGTCAGGAAACCTTGGGCCCTTTTTACCCAGCGGCTTTAGGTTGCCTGACAGCGACGATCTTATTCGCCCAAGGTACCTAGGTACCTGCCCAGATACTACGGAGTGACTCTGCTTTCTATCAGTATGTACTCACGTACTTTAATATGTGGGGTCAGTATTAGATTTCGGTCCTGTCCGGGAGTGCCTGCAATGTGGTCATCAGCCATGTAGCGTATGGTTTTTACGACGCCGCAATTTACAGGGCGACCAAACAGATATTTTACTGCGTGGAGTACAGAGTAGACACGGGCGCCAAGAAGTTCCTGTACCAAGAAGCCCCTGAACAGAGCACTGTGATTGGGTATGATTCTTGAAGCTGTTTTTCGAAGCATCACCACATTACCAGCGAAATGGTCAAATACGGAAGATCGGCAAGCCTTACATTTATTAGATATAGTACGTTCCGTAGATACTCTGCAGTCTGCAATCATGAACACCTCCCTTACGCTCAGTGATATCATTCCTGCGGCTTGGCTGCGGCATACTCTGGCTAAGAAAAGGCATTATGGGCATAACAACCTGTTTTGGCTGCAACTACCACAGTACTGAAGCTCGACTACAGTCTACAGGTGTCAGACGTCTAGGGACCTTTGCTTATACGGTACACCTACCTACCTAAGGGTAATACTCCGCGAGAAGCACGTGTAAAGTGGTACACAGTAGTATTGTCCCGACTGCTCAAGCGACCCTGTGACCACTCGGACCTTCTCCTCCTCCCCATCCTCATTCGACGCCCCGTTAATGCCCAATCAAGGATCTTGGCTCTTGGCTCTTGAATCCCTCCGGACAATACACGGGAATCTCTGGCGACTCGACAAGCTTCCGGCCTTCAAGCGCACATGTTGAAGACACTGCACTGTGATACGCCCTAGACTCTGTTGTGTGTACGCCCATGCTATGCGGGCATGGTTAATATTGATCGAGCAATGCAAGAAGTCGTCAGCGAACCCTGTGTGACGTAGGAATCGAGGAATCTTGAGCTACGCCCCAGTGTTAACTGGACGCCAGGTGTCGAGAGTGCATGGCATTGAGCGGTGACAGGGTTCTTCCCCGGGTTCGGTCATGTTTGCCAACTCATCACACCTAAGAATTCAGTACAGTACACAGTACGCTCATCGGGACGATCACCGCGAGCCAGGGGCATCTTCGACTACTAGGTATTACTACGTAGTGCTACGTAGTAGGATCCTTGGAATTTCAATCATTAAGTCATATTACGACGCTCCAACAACCGTTCGCGTTATTCTGCATCGGGCGTCAGGATCTGCTCTCACACTGGGGACGTTTTGAGTAAAAGGACCGGCGATCAGTTCAGAAATAGAGATTAATAGTCAGTGTCCCGTTTCTTCGAGGTGTGTCTCTCAATTCCTACTGTTTCCAAGGTCTACTGGGATTGTATATTTCCCATAACATCAGGGCCTGTCTCTCCTCATGACTTCGATTATCCGTCCGCTCAGTATGTCTCACCGAGGTGGCTACCCATTCGATCCTTTCCTCGCTTCAGGACCTGATCGAGGCATCTCCATGCCTACCACCCGCGCTGCCTCTCGCGGCTTTCCCAGCAGGTCATTACTCCTTCAGACGCTTTGAGCCAACTAGGCAAATCTTGCTGACGCACCTGAAGCGCTCCACGTCCTGATGCGTTGGGCTTTGTGCCACCAGCTTCAAGCCCAATCCCATCGGGACAATACTGCGTAGGGTCTCAAAGGTAGGCGTACCGTGCCTGAGTCTCTAATCACTCCCTGACATGGGAATCCCTAGTTCTTCCCATTCACCTGATCAACCATACTCCAGTGGCCGCCCTACCACGATGCCCATGTTCGGCTCGTCTGCTACTACCTGTCTACCAATACATGAGGTTCCTAGCCCATACATAAGCCTCGGCCGAGGAGGCACTGGTCCACGGTTGGAGACTTCCATGTCACAGCGTTCACAGTGGCCTGCACCCAGCAGTGTCAATTACGGATCCATAGGGTTAGGGCCCGTTCCAATGCCTGGGCAAAGCCTCCCGGACCCTGAACCTAGGCTGCGGACCTCACCTGACGGCTATGCTTGGGAAGCCGAGTCCCAAAGTTCCCGAGGGTCTTCGGAATTCGTCAGAGATTCCACTCTCTTACGGGGATCAGGCAGTAGACCCCGATCTGAAGGCAAGGGCCATTCACAGAGGCGGCCTTCAAATCGTGATGAATTTGATGGCCCTTCTCAATTTCTTGAAAGACCACCTACGGATGTAGTTGCAGCACAAGACCGGGAGCTTCCCCACGTGCCTACTAATCTTTATGTCCAGGAGCAAGATGACGTTCTTTCTCAAGTGAATGACCGCCTTTCTCAGTGTGCGTTTGATTTCATTGCCAAGTATCAATTTCCTATTCCACTGGAACCGGACAAACGGCCAGTACGAGTTCCCGCAGACAGGGAGTGGACCGAATGGGTTTATTTACTGAAGAGGCTGGCAACCAAGAGGCGTATTCCTGCCCGCCTCCTCTACAACGGCCAAATAAAGCAGCTAGTCACTGTCTTGGAAAATTCACTGGAGATGCGTCATGCAGCCAAGCATCAATCGAGGCCGCTCAAGGATGACAGGAACGTTCTCCAGCTCATCTCCGCTGGACTACAGGTGGCCAAGTTGTTTCGCGACGCAGAAGCAATGACATATATGGACCAATTATACTTTTCAGTCGAGAAGAAGATCCAAGGAAGAATTTCAGGAGCTGCTTCACATTTCAGCTACGTTGTAAAATAGCCATTGTATAAGCTCTCTCAGTCCAAAGCAAAGGTCCTTTCCTATGTCAGAATTCTCATCCAGGCTAGGAGAAAAACACCCGGATACCTTGGATGACCTATTTCCAGGCTATGGAGGACTCTACCCTGCTTGACTTCATACTGTCCACGCGGTACGATTGTTTGCGTGGGGATTTTCTTTTATTCCATAATCGGGATCTGTAAGGACTGGGTATCTAACTCCAGATGGAGAACCGGAACTTGTCTACCGAAATGGGATTGCTCTCCACTGTGGCTAGGGCTTTGGATGCGAACTTCGTAAAACGTCACCTTGATGTCCTAATACCCAAATGCGGCAGAAGTACCAAGATCATCAAAATTGATCGAACACTCCAGGAACCCGAACAACCAAGCTATCCATGGGCTTGTAATGAACCACTCGTTAGGCGAGACTCTTTCGTTGCGTTTCAGGTTGACATCAGTCACTGTTGGTCAGTTCTATGTATTCAGGTAGTCTTCTTGATGGTGTTCTTGGGTTGGATTTTATGCTATGCTATGCTATGATTGCGAACCTTACCTATTCATCGGCAATAATCCCTTCTAATGTGCAACGGTGAGCTTTCGACTACACCGTGACGTTAATGCGCTTGATGAACCACCAGCACCGTCTGTACGCTGTCACATCATCTCCAATAGCTGAGTCCAGCTGTCGAAGGAAAGCAAACCTGCATGTTGCCGGATCAATGGACGCCCTGCTTGTCCAGGAGTCACTTCCATGTCACTACATAATCTCTTGCAGCTTTAGCCTTTGGATTTGGGCTGCAAGCGTGTGTCATGCTTTTATGGTAGACGCCCGGTTACCTCCAAAGCGAAGGTCGGCCAATCCTTTTACACAACAATGCGTCGGTGTGTTGGGTCACTGTCTTTGGGTTTGACACCCCATTGATGCCTATTTACGAGCATCCAGTGAGTACCGAATTGGATTTCTGCTGCATCCCCATGGCAATGGCTCAGCCCCTGTACCAGTATCAGCAGCCTTCCCAGAATGTGCTACTTTACTCGGGCCACTTTTGTGGCCCTTCAATTGGTTATACACTGACCAAACTCCAATGGTCGTCTATAAAATTTTCTGGGCTTCTTTACATCTTCGTGTACGTCATACTAGAGAGCTTCGAACACTGCAATAATTTACAGGTGACTTTGGCATGTACTCTGTGCGGGAGAATGGGGTTGCAGAGCAGCAACTCGTGAATTTACTTGAGAATTATAGAACGATGTGTCCACTGTATGAGAAAAGCACAATTAGTATCAAAGCACGTGAATCTAGAAAGTATGTAAACATGACCAGGACGTCAGGTCATTGACCATAGATTATTTGACGCCTGAACAACAATGGTAATGATAGAAATACACATGACTTGAACAACCAACACGAAACGCAAAGACAACATTAAATCCAGCCAATGATGAAACAGAATATTACACGAGTTCAGACACACACAACTCCTGTTTCAAAAGATGTCCATTTCTATCGAGTCTAAAATTGGTCTGTGCAGCGTCTGAAGCTGAAATCAGCGATGACCGCCATCAAATGAGGGCATTGTTTACTGATGCGGCTGCTGTTCTGCTGCATTCGTCCACACATTGATCTTGCAGACTTGTACCGGTTCCAACCAGTCATTCTACCTTGCTTACCGGTGCCATGCGACAGGACCGCAGAGCCGCCGAGGTCTCACCGACCTGGCCTTTGACGCTGTTGGTTGTGCTTGCAACAAGATTGCATTCTGAAAAAGGAATCTCACCACTATTCGTAGCAAAATAACAACCGAGCCGAATCCATTCGTTCTGGCGAGTACTTCTCCCCAACACTCCAACGCCGCGCGAGAAGGCCGATGGATTCTGGCGGCTGGCTATTCGAATCTTCAGCATATAATCCGCCATCGATCCCTCAATAACGCCTCTGTTGGATGTGACCTGGTCCACGGGTAACCTCTAGATCTCTTCGGGGAGCAGTCACTTCGTAGCGCTTCAGCTCCTCGTCCAGCTGCTGAGACGGGCAAGCCCACCGTCGATTACCTGTTCTTGAGCAGCTTCTACTTCTACGCGTGTCTTTTGTTTGCCCCACCACCCTCTTCAAGTCATCCTTCACTCGTTCACGGGGTCAATCACTGCGAACCACCAATCCATCTGGTAAGAGTCTCTTCATTCCCTGTTTCACGACTTCTGATGTGAGTTGGGTGATGTTGACGGCATTAGGGTGCTTTGGTCGAATCAAAGCCGAGGCCGCAGTCCGTCCTTATTCCAGCTGCACGGACGGCGCGAATCACATCCCTCTTGGCTTCATCCTCCGACCAGTCACAGCGGCTCCCCTGCCAACGATCGGTGCTCCTTCATCCTTTTTCCCACTAGTACCTCGTGGCCCTGACCTGTTCGTCGGTACCATCCCCTGGTCCCGTCTATACCCGACATAGTTAGACCAAGATCTATACTTGCAAAACGCTGCATCACCGCCCCCGCCGCTGTAACAAACCATTTCGTGTGAGAAAAACGTCCACCGTCGCGCGTTCAACTACTGTAACCGCCCGGACTTTTGCAGCTAAATACACACCACCCTGAACGTGAGCTGGCCTCATAGTACCCGTACACCATAATAATCCCAGGTATGTGCTGGTCTGTGTTCTCGTCCATCTCATAAAACCCTTCGATGCCCTTGTGTCTCTCTTTTCCTGCTGCTGCCACGGCTCACTCATTGCCCGCTGCAGGCATCGCCGTCAGATTGTCTCCTTACGTTCTCTTCTCCCCAAGAGTCACGTCGAGCAATCATGGCTTCAGACTCGCCCAAGCCAGCCCTTCCCACTCCTACGATTAATGCTCCTCGGTCACCCAAGGCTGCCCCTCCGCCTCTCAAGACTCCTCGATCAGCGACTTTGCCGTCGGAGATACCAAAGAGCCCTAACGCAGGGCTTCTCGACGTTATCAAGCAAGAGGAGGACATCAAGACACCCATCACTCCTCCCACGGCCTACACCGAGTTCCTCAAAGCCCTCTCCCCCGCCGTATCGAGCCCAGCCACAAGCAAGAGCTCAAGCTTCTCCGACAGATCCTCCGGTAAATCAACCCCGACCTCTCAACCGTCCAGTGCAGGTAGTAGTTGCTTGTCCTGCACGTACGACCCTCACAAGTCTGCGTCCGCCCCTATGGTCCCACCGTCACCATTTGTCAGACCGCCTAGTTCTGCGCGAACACCGACGGCACTACGACGGCTCCGCATCCCTCAATCACCCATGTACTCTCCAGCCGCCGACTCTCCCAAGAGCAGTGCTATGCGCTCGCCATTCTCTCCTGCCGACTGGTTCCTCGAAGGCAAGACTCGATACTACGAATCCCCTCGCTCAGGCTGCCATCGACCCGTCAGTGTCAGACAGGTCGTGACCAGGACTGTGACATATACTCGCAGCCCTGTCACTCCCCTAGACCCTGCACCAAAGGGCAAACGGAGAAAACTCGAATAAATCATTCTTCGCATCTCTTCCTACCAAGCTGTGCTTCCACCTTCTTCGCTTCGATTCACCAACTATGTTCATTCCCTCCACCATCACATTTCACCAAGCATTTTGCGCTATGATCTTATGTCGCGCAGCGCACGATGACCAACACGAACTGCCATATTTTCTACACATGGCCTTGTCATATTCTCCCCGATACCGAAACCTACCTGATACCTCTGGCGGACTCCCGATATACTCGAAGTGGGACGCATGAACTTTACGAACAAGGATGGAAAACGGGAGTCTGATATCCTGACGCGGGGGTTCCACGATGGCTTTTTGATTTCTTGTGTTTTACCGGTGCTTTGGTGTTTTGGTGCGAAGGGAGTCTACAACGGACGGGAAACGACCATGATACCATATTTTGTTGCTATCTGGTTTGGAGCTCTGCCTACCGTCTATCTATATATCTGAATTGACCATCTACATCTGCTACGTAGCTCCGGTACATGTACTGCGTATGCTCTACTGACACGCCGCTTGCATTGTTGACCATCAAAGGCCTGTGCTCCGACCATCTGATAACCCAAACCAGCATCCGTCTCAGCCCCCAAAAGCGGCATCGAAACGTCCCACTTCCGGACTCGGCCGACCCCGAGGCCCAAGGGTGTGGTCGGCCTACATAGCCGCCCGCACCAAGCAGGATTACGCAACCGACGCTAGGATCTCAGCCAAGCAAATGAACGCATTCACCACTTCACCACTGTGTTGCTGCTAACCGCCGGGGCTACCGAACAGGTACATGAGAGATGTACGATCCTGCCAGATGACCGGCGAATAGGAGCCAACGATCCCAGATTGGAGGGTGAAGTAAGGAATAAGCACAAGGCATTGGTGTGAAGAACAACAACAACTGTTTCCAGAACCGGAGAAGTCCCCATTGGAGGACTTTTTTTTAAATAATACCTTACGCTTGGTTTGTTATGCCCTCGACGGGATCATCATTGGACCGAGAAAGCCGTGACAGTGAACGTGACTGTAGAGTTTCATTGGATCTCACTATGGCGTGACAGGGGGACGTTGCGCCATCCCTTTCCCGTATACATACGTACTTTGTCGCTGTCAACAGTATCCAAACACTCTAGCTCTCATATGCATCATCAGGCTCGTCACGACGCACTTTGGCCTACGAATGTTCTACAAGAATGATCACGGGAGCGTGTCGTGATACTTGGCTTAATCTAGGGGGAAGATTATGCAGAGCATGTCACACCGAGTTTTGTTGGACGGGGGGCGCTTGTGAGATATTTTGGTGTCGGTAAGGTAAGGTAGGTAAGGTAGGTAAGGTACCTAGGGTAGGTAGGTAGGGTAGGTAAGGTAAGGTAGGTAGGTACTCCGTAGGTAGGTATGTAGGTAAGGTAGGGGAGGGGTAAAAAGTCTGGTACATAGCGGGGTTTTGCCTTGGGAAGATACAGTATTCGTTTTGCAAGGAGAGAGAATGAGAGAGAGGTACGGCTCACGGGTAGAGTATGTTCATGCTCCGAACAAAATTCCGCAGGTGAGCTTTGAATGCTTTCTACCTACCTCATCGGCTGCGAGAGACTAGAATATCCCCTTTAGGCCTTTTGTTTTGCAACGCACCGGCAACAGCCCCATGAACCCGCCCTCTCCTCCATTGTGTTATGTTCATCCCTTCATCCCTTCTCCCTTCTCCCGCTCAAACCTCTGTCAAATCTCCGTCAAATCTCAATCTCAATCTCAATCTCAACCCCCGTCGTGACTCGTCACATAGATAAAAAATAATAATACCGCAGCTCTCTCTCATGTAAAAGAGACGCAAAAACAGGCTCTTCCTCCTCGAACTGTATGGATGAGATAGATAGATAGAGATACGTTTCGGCTTTGAAGTGGATTTTGGCGGAAGATGGGGGGAAGTAGGTATGGGTTTTGTGAATTGTGATGATGGGGGTGGGACTGTGGGAGTGGGACTGTGGGACTGTGGGAGGAATATGTAAGGTACCTTTTCATGCCACTGACAGTATGTCCCTACCTAGTAGTTGTTTTTTTCTAAAAAAAAAAATTGTGTGCACGAAAGCACGGCGCCATTTTATTTATTTATTTATTTTTACTCTCTCTCTCTCTTCTCACAGCCTCTTTTTTTGTAGCTTCTGGGAAAGAAATCTCTCCTCTCAAATCAAGGGAAATTTTTCTATCTTCTTCCACTTGGTGGGCAGCGTGGGATATGCTTTTGAGCGGACTTTTGGGAGTATGGATTTTTGCTTGTGCTTGCACCCACACAACACACACAAGCGTTCTTTCGAAGAGAAGACTTGATCTGGGGGGTTTTTGCAAGAAGCGAGCACAACAACCACAATACTTTGGTGTGATTGAGATGGCGCGTTTTTTCCTCGTTTGGGTGGGTCGATGGCGTTGGGTGGATTGGCTGGGTGCTTGCGTTACTAGGTATCTATCTACCTTTTTGTCTATCTACCTTTCCATCTCTCTACGCATCCATCCACCACCTCACCCCCCTCCAACCCTCCTCCTCCAAACCAAACCTTCCTTCCTCCCTTCCTTCCTTCCTTCCTTCCGCATAACCTTCCGCACCTACCCACCCCACCACTCTTACCAATTCCAAAAAAAAGTACAGTACAACACAGCAAATAAGCAAGCAAAAAAGCTCCAAAGTCCAGCACGCCCCCATCAAATAAACAATCAAAATAAATAAAATACAGTAGCCACAAAGTATGTATCAGTATCAGCATCAGTATCAGCACACCCCCCCAAAAAAAACTAAACTAACTAAGGTAACTAACTAACCACCCAACCGAGTAGCGAAAAGTCTGTTCGGGATAGCTAGGGAGAGAGTTTTTTGGTGGTGCTCGGGGAACGAACAGGGCGGTTTCGTTTTTTTTTGGGGGTTTTGTTATACGATGGGTTTGGGGGGGGTTTTGGTGTGTGTGTGGGGATTGAGGGGGGGGGTTTTGGTAAAACGGGGGTCGGGTGCTGGGGGGTTTTTTGGAAGGTGATAGGGGGAGGGAGGGAGGTAGTGGAGTGCAGGGTGATGAAAAGAGGGGGGGGGGTTCTAAGGATATACGGAGTACGGAGATTGCGGCTTTTTTTGTGGGTGCCAGGGCCCGGAGATGTTTGGATTTTTTTTTCTTTTCGTGAGAGGGGATAGGGAACTTGGGTGAGGTGAGGTGAGGTGAGGTGTCTGGGTGTGTTTTTCCAATCCGAGGCAAGGGGGTGTGTGGTGGGTAAACAAGTGCAAGCCGTTGTCTGGTTCATATTCACATTCGGCTGTCTATCTACTCGTAAAAACCAAAAAATAAAAATAAAAATAAACTGGGTATCGTCACGCACCTCTTCTCAAACTCAAAGAACTCGCCCGCGGGAAAACCAACATATATATAAACAAGAAACCCGAAATCAAATCAAGACCTTTGGGTCCACGCTATGCCCTCCCAAACAAACAGAAAACCAATATCAATATCAAGGCTTGCCTCCCGGGAAATGTGATGCGCTATGCAATTGTGCCGACCCGAGTAAAGAAATTGGAACAGGAATGGGGATGGGGGACTATGTACGCTGGTGTAGTGGTGTGTGTGTGATCGTAAAAACCGAAAGAGAGGCCCTGCCTGGGGTCATAGGGTAGTCCAAGAAAATCGGGCTTGTTTGTCGTTAGGGGCTGGGTCCCAATGTCCAAGTCGATCCTAGAACTGATTCCCATTAACATAAATCTCGCACCCCTCCCCCTTCTGCCTCAGTGCCTTGGCCAGCATCAACTCGCGCATCCAATCAATGCGCTCATCCCGGCTCTTGACCGCAAAATGATGCGTCTTCCCCGTCGCCGCATTCAAGATCCCCCGTTTCTCCGCCGCGGGGACGAGCTGGAATGTAAACGCCGCGGGGTCGCCTTCTTTTTTCTTGCCGCTGAGCTTGAGCGATTTAAAGGCCGCGCCGAGCTTGGTGTTGGAGGCCAGCGAGGAGCATGCGACGGCGTATTCGTCGACGTCGATGCTTTCGAGGGCGTCGAGGGCTTTGCTGTTGCGGTGCATGGCGAGACGGGTGCCGTGCAGGCGGAAGTGGCTTTCTTGCCATTCGTGCCGGAGCATTTTGGTGCGGCGCTTTTTCATCCAGCCGGCGTGGTTGGCGTCGTGGATGTTTTTGGTGGTTGGCGTCAGTTCATCCGCGCCGTCGATGGGGGTCAGGGTGTCGCGGGCATTCTCCTGGACGGGCGCCATGGCGAAGCTGGGTTGGCGGCGGCGCGAGGCGCAGGAGGCGGAGCGCTCGATGGGGGTGGCGGTTTGGGGACGGCTGATGGGGGAGAAGGGCTGAGGGCGGTGGCCGAGGCGGGAGCTGGAGCGGGAGATGGGGGCGCCGCCGCCGAAGCGCATGTCTGGGGGGACGGATTGGGACTCGTCGCGGGCTACTGGTCCGAGGGGGATGGCTGTAAGGGGCACATCCATATCGGAGGCTGGGCTGCCCATTCTGAAGAGATCGTAGGGAGCGTTGCGGTCTTTGATTTCCATGGCCGTGATCGGGGTTCTTTGTTGGCGAGTGACTGTGCGATTGGGAGAGAAGGCGTCTTGTGGTGCGGCGGCAGGAATTGTTAGCTTTGGCAGCATCCCGAGATTGCGGTTTGGTGCTTGAGTGTTGGCTGGCGGCGACAGTGGGGGAAACATCTCGTATGGAGGTGTTGTGGGTTCTTCAACGGGAACACCCATATGCTGGAAAGTGAGGAATTGCCGGACATTCTCTTGAGGGTCACGTGTCTGTACAACACGGAGGACGTCCTCGTCAAGGCGAAGTGTTGGAAGGCGTGCTGGGCCCAGGACGTCAGATGAGGCTACAACCGAAGGCACGGCCTCCGAAGTCGGCCTGGCTGCAATCTCTGTGGGGGACGAAGCAGTATCATCAAGCTGCTCGAGCTCCAGTGGAAACTCTTTCGCTATTTTGGCCAATTTCCGCTGTTGCTTCTGCCATTTCGAGCAATTTTCTCCTTTGGAGCAATGATGCGGTTTGGGTAAAAGCTGCTCGATCGCAACAATCGAAGCCGACTCTCCTGGAGAGATGATATCGTCTGGTCTCCTAGCTCTCCGAGCTCGGCGTTGCCCTGTGACAGGTGATCTCGCATGGTCATCCTCAGGAGTTGCCGGATTTGAGCATTCGTTGGCGCGAACGTTACGGATCACCGCCTGCTGTGCGACCTTGGGCGACGTGCACGCTTCGTCTGCGGGAGTTGACGGCATGCTATTCAGGCCATTCCCTCTCAGAGTGCGGATCTCGTTCCACAAGTGGTGACGTTGCCCGAAAGACTTGATACCCAGCTCCTTGAGGTCTTCGAACTGGAGGTCTTTGAGAATGGCTCCGGAAATGTCGTGCATGCGGAACTTCTCCACAATCGAGTCTTCGAAGCCAAACCCGACCATCCAATCCGAGACTTGCCGGGGCGTCCACGCTTGTAGCGGTATACTACTCAATGGGGCCTCCTCTACATCTTGTCGATATTGGATATTAGTCCTTGCGGTAGGGCCAGCCCTATAATCTTGCGGCGACGAAGCCGGGGACATGGAAAGATAGAAGTCGACGTCCTGCGTTGCATCTTGCGAAATCCGGAAAAGGTGAGGTCCAACGGGACCCTCGACTGGTTTCGACGGTGGAGGCTTATCCGGCAACTGAAAGTTGAAGCCCGCGAATTCATTGGAGTTTGGCGTACGTAGCTCATCAAAAGTCGATATTGATGTATCGCTTTGTTTGCCAAACTTGCCACTAGCTTAGCAAACCGCGCAAGATGGAAACTAACGGGCGACTCACTGATTCTTCACTTCTACGGCCAGAGTATTCTTCCGAATCACTGAAGTCTTCTTCAAAATCGGTGTCGTCTATCTCGGTCGCCTCGGAGAGAGGCCGAGACCCCGCCATCTTGGTTACAAAGATTGGCCGAACAGATCCCTTTTGATACATTTCGAATGTAGGCTGGCGGGCAGCCATTGGCATGGAAGCCTGTTCAAGGTTAGAATCTGATATGAACAGGAATACTGCAGGATGCAGCTTACCATTACAGGCGAGGAAAGAGAGATGCAATGCTATCGATAGGGATTTGAAACAGGATTGCAATAAAAATAACTATGAGACTGTGCAACCACAGATTGTACTGCCCTTGCGGGTGAAGACTTTCGAGAAAACAATATTGCAGGAACGACGAGAAAAGCGGAAAAGGAAGTCCTGTGGGTATTGGGCGCTTGGGTTTGCTTAAGTAGAAAGCTCACGATGTTGGACTCGGGGCACTCTGCAGAGAGCTCTTGCAGTTGGACCATGGCTAGACGTCTAGCGGTCCATATTTCTGAGACCGTAGTCAATCACCGTGCAGTGCAAGCGACAGAAGCTATTGGGCGGCACGAATTCGGGTTGGCTGTAGTGCCCTAGGGTTCAGTCTCTCCATATCAAATCAGGGCAAGTCTTGCCCTAAGGTGCTTGAGGTGAAAGCAAGTGCACGGGGAAAGCGATGCTGCTACCTTCGCTAGTGTTTTTCCCGTCACGCCAATCATACCTGTACCACCGCTCCACAAATGCACGCTTGAATCATCTAACCGCCGAAGCAATTCATCAACTCCCGTAAATCTGGTCTATCACCGCCAGAAAATTCTGTTGTCGACTTTATTCGAGCGAATGACATGCGCAGGAAATATTGCCATTTCCACGCCTAAGGCTCGGCGCGCAACGGAGGCGTGCGGTACGAGGGCGAGAGCCCTCTTCTCGTGCTTAACAATCATCCCAGAAACCTGTCAAGTATTTCCAAGCGTACTGCCACTGCCACTGCCCTGTACGACTGACCTTCCGTGCCACCATGCTGCCTTGTTTCATCTTCTCAGCTTCTATATGATGTACATCAGCGACGTCAGATGGGCTCTGAGCCTCAGTTGAATCGGTACGGAGATGCGACCGCTCTCTTCGGGAGCTCAGCTAAATAAAGCGAATGGCTGGTAGGACAGCATGGACCTCCTACAGCTCCCTTGTCGCTTTATGCGGGTATATATCGTTTCTCTGCAAAACGTTGCCTACCAATCACGTTTCTACCTGTGTCGGGACACAGCGATGTGCAGTGTGTGCATATACCATCACGTTCAGCACATGGACATATTATTGTTGCTGATACAACAGAAGCTTCTCGGTCTGCCATGAACACATCAAGAGGTGAACAGTACAATTGAGATGCTTATTGGCTCTGAAATTGTATGCGATGGCCAATGAGTGCAAGAAATTGTCCTCACATGACCAGAATCTCATGCGGGCTGTCGAGATGGCACAGTGAACATTATCCAACCAAGCTGCGATGTGGGTATGAAGTTGTATATCATGCCCGATAGGGCCCCGGACTCGCCCTTGAATTGAAGATCCCCGGAACCTGAACAAGATCTGTCGGCGTGATCTGGTCACGTAGCAATCAAAGACGACGACCGACTAGTCTATCAACTCTGCAAGATCCAGCCCGTCAAGTGGTCCGAATTACATATTCTAGAGTCGGCACAATTTTGTAATTGGTTCGAATTGTCAAATGTTTCCAATTCAGCTCCGGTTGACTTCTACGACACTTTGGAGCAAGCAATTGCTATCCGTAGTTCAATTACCTATTCAATCCAATATTCCGTATTCCGTACAGGACGTGATATCTCCTTTTGCTGACTTCAACAAGGAGTTGAACCCTTGATAATCCTCGTATAGGATCGCCAGCGTGGGCGCGACCCATGAGATGCAGGCGGGCACCCGATAGCTATCGGATTGGGAAGCATCCAGGTCAGCAATCCTTCCAGACAAAGTACGGAACTTGTTCCGCGTTCAGAATAATCCCAAGCCTTCACATGACAACGGCGACGAACACAAGGCTACAAGCTCATTATTAGTGTCGGATCCTTCTGTAGATGTTCTAGAGCACAACAGCTTTGGCAAGTCACGACATACAGACCGCAAGTATGACGAGAGGGGCTATCATTCTGTTTACTCCGTAGCGAATATGTTCTATCCACGGAAATCGTCGAAGCCCTGAGGTTTCGTGATTGGCGGAGAAAACGAGATTGAGTGAGCATGGGTCCGTGAACAGGATCACGAACACGGCATAATTAGGGATATTTTACTGTGGGACAGCACCATCGGGGCACCAAATTAATCACATTTATTCTTAGAACTCTTGCCGTGTCGAGAGTTGCCAAAGAGACATAATAGTGACGTTTTGAGTCAAGGCAGCCTGAATAGCTACCAATTTAGCTCTAAAACCACAACGTCGCGCAGTGCCGGGGGGTCTGCCGCATGCATCACACAATCAATAGTCTCTCATGCACTATTGACAATGGGCTTGGAGGGTGCGGGACGAACCAGAAGCGCCGGACGCACAATCACGCTACAGTACCACCACTAGCTCATGCACTACTGATCACTCACAACCACTCGTTCGATTGGATGCTCTCCCACCTGCATCACACCTTGTCCATATTGGCAGCAAAATGCTCTTATCATGGAGTAGCGCAATGGGTGCGACTGTACCAGTAAAGATCCGAGGAAAGAGGGGGATGGCTGCTCGTGATCATGGGGAATGGGGAATGGGACAATGGACCAGTCGGTGGTACGTAGCAAAGAGCTGCATGTTCTGCACTAAAAGGTACTCGACAATCGACATGAACAACCAGACGACTGGGAAACCTGGAGGTTAGGCCTGTGTTCGTGGCAGCCACGGAACCGATAACATTTAGATGAGGTGGTACGGATGTACCGTTCAGCGTCCGACGTGCATGAAAAACCGAACGTTCACCCGCTGCACGGACGATATGCCAACGCCTGTGGAGAAGCTTTCTCTGGATGACTTTGCTCCTATTCCGTACGAGTACCAGGGATACCTTGTAAGCTGTCCACCCCCCTTTTGCCTTGCTGTGCCGATTGATCACGTCGGGGCGCGTCCACATATGCAAAAATAGCAGTTAATAGCCCCTAATAGGAAGGTATGAGGCATTCTCATTGGCAGACAACTTCGAGTCTTTACCCCTCATATGCAGTAGCGTTTTAGCCGTCTCTCACCGAGCATTTCGCCAATCGATTCGCACCCTCTCGTCGCCTTAGCGTCCTGTACACTCTGCTTTCCCTTCCCCGATGCTTTGGTCTCGTGGAAATTCACACCCACAGCACAGAGTCAAATTTAGAATGGTGGCTTCGTGCCCTGATTCTAGAAAATGCATACATATAATGATTCAATCATGCCCGAACCCAAACTTCAAGGCTCGTTACGGCAGACCGCGTCCATCTTGCTCGCTATTCATCTCGTCCTCGCATATCGAAGCCAGCTGGTCGGGCTTTGATCCTCTATCACCTCACCCTAATAGCAATCCGGTCTTGCTGCTTGACATTCACTATCGCCGTTCCTTGCTTCCAATATACAACTTTGATATTCCCAGTACCACGATACCAGTCTTAAGTGAGGGAACATGCCCGTGACAGCTCATCCAGCCGGGCAGGCTAGCAAGTCTGCACCCACGGTTGTCCCAAAACCATCATCACCCCCCAAGACGAGCACGAAGATGCATAGGAGATCCAGATCAGGTGAGCGTTCATGGATCCATTGAAAATTTTGAACAACAATTAATGCTGGAACCTCAGGATGCTTCACATGTCGGCTGCGAAGGAAAAAATGTGACGAAGGGAAAGGTCAATGCAAAGCTTGCAAGCACCTTGGACTTAAGTGCGAATACAAAAGGCCGATGTGGTGGAGTAACAGTGAGCAGCGGAAACAACAAAAGGAAACTATCAAAAACATCATTAAGCGAACGAAGCTTTCCGAGAAAACAACTCAGATCGGGCCTATGGGTGGGGAAACTCCTCCTGGGCTCTCACACTCTTTGCCAACATCAGCGACCTACTCAGACGTTACCGCTCGGACGCGCGCCGCCTCAATCGATTCCCAGTTCTCAATAGGATATGACTTCAACCAACCTTCAGTACATGAGCATTTCGATCAATATCAGCCTCACGTGCTGTCCCCACCGCCATACGACGCAAACCCTCATTACCAGCCATACCTACCAACACCATACGAAGTCGACATTAAGACGGAACGACAAATGTATGTCAACGATATCCCTACGAGAAGGGACTCGACAACTTCGACATTCAGCACATTCCAACCTCCGCAGGCTCATTCTACTTTACCGTCTTTCCCCGAGGAAGATTGGGTGCACGATGACATATACGGTACCGGAGATATGTTTAGCGGCGAGGAGGGGCTAGACTTCAACTTCTTCGATTTCTCCCACGGAGCCCCTCAGGCCTCACAACAAGCACTCATCCAAGTTGACGATTGCGATAGACCCCTTTTGGACCACTTCATAGATAATGTCTTGAGACTTATATTTCCAATACTCGAGGTCAATCAACATGGCTCGGCAAGGTCAGAAGTGATCCTACCCGCCCTCGAGTCGAACAAGTGTTACCTCCATTGCTGTCTGAGCATCGCTGCCATACATCTCAAATCGACCCAAGGATTACAAAGTGAGCAGATTGACAGTGATATTATGCGCCATCGTTACGCCACGATCTCGGAGCTCTGCGAAGCGCTCAATCGCGACACTGACCATCTCCAGATATTGGAAGCGACTCTGGGCATGATATTTTTCCAGTGCTCAGTAGGCCGTCCAGATGATTCTCTCCCGGATATCCCGTGGCATCAGCATTTTCAAGCCGGCTCAAGTCTAGTAAGGAAATTGCAATTACCGCACGCAATGGTGCATGTCAATAGCGCCAACATGCATCCTCCGTTCAACATGACATTAGCCTCCTGGATTGACATCCTGGGCGCGACCATGTTGGGACGATCGCCTCAATTTGCAGACACATACCGCGAGAAGAATGACAGTGGATCGACGTCTGGATTGTGTGAGCTGATGGGGTGCGAGGATCGTATGATGTACTTGATATCTGAGATCGCCTGTCTAGAAGCGCTCAAGAACACCGGTCGTGTCGATGATATGCAACTTTGCCAACATATCAAGCTCCTCGGAGAACATCTGGACCGAACCGAACCACCACCAGGAACCCTTGACTATCCGTACTCATCGACGGGTGCCATTCGGCCGAAGCAGCTATCTAAAAATATGACGGCAGTATTCCGAATAGCTGCTCGTATTTACCTGTGCAGCTTAGTCCCTGGTGCATCTAGATATGCCCCTTCCATGCTCGGACTAATCTCACGCTTTGCAAGCACCCTCGAGTACATACCCTCTGGACTAGATGGCTTCGATCGCTCGCTTGTTTGGCCATTGCTGATTGCTGGATCCCAGAGCACTCCAACGTCCCCGTTCCGCCAGGTCTTCGCAGACAGGATCTCGTGCCTTGGTGAACACGCCGAATTTGGTAGCTTCGGTCGGATGGTTCGCCTACTTCAGGAAGTTTGGTACCAATCCGAGGAGGGACACCCCACAGGAGAAAGACAGAGCGTCCACTGGCGGGACGTGATGCAGCAGAAGGGCTGGGATTTCCTGCTGATATAATGGGCCTATCTTGATGATTTGGCACCTTCAGCAGAAATCATATTTCCCATAATTACCTGCGCTTCCTGGTCTGTTTTTTTTCTGTTGCTGCATCGCAGGGCTGTTAGCATAGCGAGGTAACTCGGCTGTATGGGTTTGGTTCGGTGAGTGCAGGTAGCACATGGCTGGGACGGCCACTGGATGTTTGCGAATCTCTTATACCCTTTTGTTTAATGTTTGAGCGTATGGTTGAGGATTGGAAGGAGGTCACCGCCTTTATGATTACGGCATATTAGACAGGAGTTTGGGAAAACGCCGGCGTGGTTGAGGCTCTCCCCCCGGCGGTGCTAGCGTTTTCTATTAGAGACGAATCTATACTCCCTCTCGAGGGAAGATTCTGTCTACTTGGCAATTAGGCCTACATATTGTATATAAGACACCTAGAGAACCGAATATTAAACTAGCCACATTGAAACCACCTAAAATGTCGGAACAGATGTTTCTCAGCGGGTACGATTTTGGAAACGAGGCCATTCAGCTTCCCTGTAAAGATTTCAAGCATTAGAAACGTTGTCATGTCCCTATGATATTCTCGTCCTCTCCGTATGGCATGATAGTCATTAACTCTCAGGTTTTAGCAAGGGTCGGTCACCTCCGAGATTGATTATCAGTTTAATGACTATAGCTTCGAGAATCTAGCCTTGCTCAAATGCATGTTCTTCACAGGCTGTTGTCCTTTCGAGAAGGATCTTGGTTGCTATGGCCGCCGTGATCAATAGGTCGAGCTTGGAGACCGAAATGGACAAGAAGCCTCTGAATCTTGCGGACATGGCTAGCTACAATGAAGACGTTGATTCCATCAGAGGGAGAGAGTTCCCAATGCTTCAAGGTACCTCGCTAAACTGGATTATAGAACTACTGGCTAACGGAAACTATCCAGGTACGACCTACTTGGATCACGCTGGCACCACCCTATACCCAAAGTCTCTTATGGAGGAATTCTCTAAAGAAATGATGTCCAATCTTTTGGGCAATCCACATTCTTCGTCAGCTTCCTCTCAGCTTACGTCTCGGCGGATCGAGGACACACGGCTCAACGTATTGCGTTTCTTCAAGGCCGATCCAGACCGTTTCGATTTGGTCTTTGTGGCAAATGCTACGGCGGGAATCAAGCTAGTCATGGATGGTTTCAAAGAGAACAGTAATGGGTTTTGGTATGGGTACCATAAAGACTCGCATACGAGCTTGGTTGGGGTTCGTCAGGCCGCCTTGGCTGGTCACCATTGCTTCGAGTCGGACGCAGAGGTTGAGCGATGGCTTGCAGCGGAAGATTCTCCAGATATGATCGTTGACGGCGCTGGGCTTGGTCTGTTCGCATACCCTGCTCAGTCCAACTTCAACGGGCGCCGATTGCCGCTATCTTGGCCTGGTGGTGTCCGATCCTTAGGCAATACACAAAATCAACGGATTTACACTCTTCTCGATGCTGCTGCTCTTGTCTCCACATCTCCGCTTGATCTTAGCGATGTCACTCAGGCGCCTGATTATACGGTCCTTAGCTTCTACAAGATCTTCGGCTTTCCGGATTTGGGAGCCCTTATTGTGCGTAAAGACTCCTGCCAGCCACTACAGCGTCGAAGATATTTCGGAGGAGGTACGGTAGAGATGGTGACATGCGTAAAGGAGCAATGGCATATGATGAAAGAGAGTAGTCTCCATGAGCAATTAGAGGACGGTACTTTACCAATCCACAGCATTATTGCTCTTGACAGTGCCTTGAGTGTCCATAAGCGTCTCTTTCAGTCTCTTGAACTCGTTTCGTCTCACGCTTTGTATCTTGCGAAGCAGCTCTATGAGCGGCTCTCTGCTTTGCGTCATAGTAGTGGCGGCAAGGTTTGCAAAATCTACACGGAGCCTTCAGCGTATGAAGATGCTAGAACGCAAGGTCCAATAATCGCGTTCAATCTGCGGGATTGCCAAGGAGAATGGATCAGCAATTCTGAGGTCGAGAAGCTTGCAGTCATCAAGAACATTCAGTTCAGAAGTGGGGGCCTATGTAACCCGGGAGGCATTGCTTCTTCGTTAGAACTGGCTCCTTGGGAAATGAAGCGAAACTTCACTGCTGGCCAGCGTTGTGGGAATGATAACGACATCATAGGAGGCAAACCAACAGGTGCCCTTAGGGTTAGCTTCGGTGCTATGAGCAATCTGCAAGACGTCTTAACATTCTTTGCTTTTGTTGAAGAGTTCTTTGTTGACAAACTTGATGTCGTGAAACTAGGTCCAGAACCAAAGTCGTCACACAACGGCTTCTACGTTGAGACATTAGCCATTTATCCCATCAAAAGTTGTGGCGGCTGGTCGATCCCAGAGGGCGTGTCCTGGGATATCAAGACCGAAGGTCTGGCTTTTGACAGGGAATGGTGTCTTGTCCATCAAGGCACTCGTGCAGCGCTCAGTCAAAAGCGGTACCCCAAGATGGCTCTATTGAGACCCAGCATCGACCTCGATAATGGGCTCTTGCATGTGCGCTTCCATGGATCTATTCCTCCATCGACCCCCGCTGGAATTAGCCTTCCTCTATCAGCAGATCCCACCCTGTTCCAACATCTAGGAAACGGCTTCTCAACACCGTACTCACGGGTCTGCGGTGACACTATCGTCGCGCAAACATACGCTTCAAAACATATTGCTGACTTCTTCACCAACATCGTTGGCACCCCCTGTACCCTCGCCAGATTTCCAGCCAGTACATCTGGTCTAAGCAACAGACATTCGAAGGCTCACCTACAGCCATACCAAACCAGCACTCATCAGAAAGACTGCAGAACAGCCCTGTCCAGCCCCCACCCAGACACGCAAAAACGCCCAATCCTCCTCTCCAACGAATCCCCCATCCTCACAATCTCCCGCTCCAGCCTCAACCTTCTAAACGCACAAATCGCACTCACCGCCCACGGCAAACCCGCCCCCGCCTCCGTCTTCCGCGCCAACATCATCATCGCTGAATTCTCCCACGAGCACCCCTACAACGAAGACACCTGGCACTCAATGCACATCGGCGGGCACGAGTTTGACGTGCTAGGGCCGTGTAGGAGGTGCCAGATGGTATGCGTTAACCAGGACACGGCGGAGAAGAATGAGGAGCCGTTTGTGACGCTGGCGAAGACGAGGAGGAGTGGAGGGAGGGTGTGGTTTGGGGTGCATTGTGCTTTGCGTGGGGGGAAGGGAAGAGCGAGAGTTAGGGTTGGGGATCGGGTGGTGGGGTTGGGGAGGGAAGGTGAGGGTGTGCGAAGTAAAGAAGGGATATGATGGTTTTGAAGTGTCATCTCAACAGAATGCAGAAAATCAACGCACACCAACGAACAACCCCCCCCTTCCACAACCAAACTTATCATTCCCTCAAACCACTACCCTCATCACCTCGACTTCCACCTTGCACAAACGCCACAAACATCACTGACCCAAAAAAAAACAAAAAACAGGACATACAACCCTGATTTAATCTTAGCTTTTCAAATGCTACATACCGGGTATATTATCTATTCCCATAACTACAGTATACACATACGATTCAATCGTACGATATCCCTCTCCCTCCCCCACCTCTACATGTATCCCTCATCCCCCCCCCCCCTCCCCTCTCCATCTACTTAGGAAGGATCCGATATTCGGGGGAAAAGGGGGCGGAAGGGTGTCTGAGAATATTATAGGCACGGGGGCAAGTTATGAAGATGTGAAATTGCAGAGATAGATGTAAAGCCGTGGAATTAGGATTGGCATAAGGTAGGGAGGGTTTGGATTGAGCCAAAAACGACGCCCGCTACATATTATCATACTTACTATACATATATATACCCTACGAGATACATCGACCTCACCAGACAGCAGCCCTACCGTACCGTACCATCCTACCGAGCTACTGTAGGTACCTACCTTGACGGCAAGAAAACCATTTCCACAAAAAGCTGTCGTTTTACGCTTTTTCTTTCTTTTCTTTCGTACCAAGTATCTATCTAAGAAAAAAAAGCCCCCTCGCAATCTTTCTTTTCTGTTCTTTTCGTTTCTGCGTTTAGCGATGCCGCGTGTTTCCCGTCAGTTTTTAGCTATTTCTGTACGTTTCGTACTATTGCGTGAGGTGTATTGAGAAATGAATGGGTCAGGTGTTGGGGAGGGTGAGACAGGGGCGAAGGGAAGGGAAGGGAAGGGAAGGGAAGGCGACGACGTCTTTGTAGTTAGGTGGGTGGGATAGAGGGAGAGTATCTAAGCAAAAAACATTGATTGCTATTTGCACGTAGCTTATCTATCGATCGACTAAATCTGAGCTACAGTACTACCATCCTACCCGAGCTATGCAAGAACAGAACCTATGGTATTTGTGTTTTTACAAAGCTGCCTTGCAAATATCGATTTGACATCAGTTATCTTAAAAGCCCCATCCTTCGCATCCATATCCGGCCCGTCATCCGACATCATAAACAGCGCCCCCCCTTTGCAAGTTGACTCCGTGTGTCTGTGTATGACCGTCGCCCTTTTGATGCTCCTGCCACAGCATTACAGCGACCCTTTGCAAAATTCGACTCCGTTGTTTGTAGATCCCGTCGCCTTGTTTTTGCCTCCTGCCATAGAAGCGGAGCCAGTCGCGTGGTTAAAAGGTGGGGGAATCATCTGGGGAAATAAAGGAAATAAGGAAAAATGGGTAATAAAGGCGAATAAGAAAAGAGAAGCAGCGATATGCAGCGCCCAAAATTCCCAGGAGGGAAAGATGTGGAAGATGGTGCTTGAACCTTGGGCGTTAGACCTTAAACCTTGACCTGAGACCCTGACCTTAGACCTTGGCTTGGACATTAGGTTGAAGAGGTGGGAGAGGGCCCTAGACCTTGGTCCTTGGACTTTGGTGGTGGGCCGTCGACCCACTCACACGGCGCCCGAAAATCCGAAAACCCATGCCTCTCCGCCCTCCTCTTTCTCGCCGCCTCCCTCACACCGTCCATCGAATACTCTCCGCCGCCGCCGCCTGTCCCTCCTGTGCCATAACTATCGTTCTGCCCCTGCAGCGGACTCCCGTCCCCAATCGCCTCTGTCTCGACCACCGTCTCGACCACCGTCGTTATGCCGCCATCGCCGCCAATGTCCATCTGCTGGGCTGCGTTCGTAGCGACCCATTCCTCGGCGCGCTTGCGGCCGATACTGCTGTATTCGCGGGATCTAGTGGGTGTGGCGACACGGTCAGTGGGAGGCGTGATGATGCGGTCGCGTTCTGTGCGGTCGCGGTCTATGCGGTCATGGTCTGTGCCCTCAGCTCTGGTGCGGCCGTCGCCGAATTGGCCCCAGATGATGGGTTTGTGGGCGCCAGGGCGGGCTTTCGGGGCCGAGGGAGCCCAGGTGGCGGGGATGGTCCAACAGTGGGAACGCATGTGGCCTGCCTCCTCTTCGCGCGGGGCACCGGGCTCGCGCCAAGGGACGATGCCTTTCATTTGCGGGTTGAGGTGGTATTGCGTGCCGTCTTTGTAGCGGAGATTGGGACTGTCGACGGAGATGGTGGCAAGAACCTGGAGGATGCCGTAGATGAGGATCCAGCGGCCGCGGCGAGCCTCGTATGGGTCGACGGCCTCGATCATGTCGCCTTGTTCGAAGCGGATGAAGTTGGTGACGAGGTCCGTGTACATGTAATGGTCACGAAGGATGTAGACGTTGGTAGCTTCGCTATAGGAGATCGCCTTGCGGCGGGATTGAGCCAGAACCTCGTTGGCGGAGGTGGGCTTTTTGAGCGTGAAGGATGATTTCGGCTTTGTTTGGGCTGGAATGGACAGAGGGCATATTGGATAAGGGTAAGGTATGTGAGGAAAGGTATTATTAATGTCGAAGCTTGCAAGAATGTCGGTAATAGGAAGCTCGGATGTGTCAGCTCTGAAAGGCTGGCCGGACGTACTGGCAATGGCCCATTTTTGGCCGGGACGATACTCGGAGCCGTCAAACATCACGTCGCGATCGACCATGTAGTCGTAAAGCCCGTGAAAATCATCCTTGAGGCGCATGACCATATCCCGCGTCAGCCATGTCTGATCGTTGGTGGGTGGCCAATGCAGAAAGGCGTTTTCGTAGTATTTGCAAAGCCACTTCCTCAGCCTATCGAAGCATTGGCGAGCAGAAGTCGGGGGTGCGCTGCTGACTGGCCACATTCGACTGAAGTCAAAGGAGAGAAGCCAGACCTGTGCGCGGTGAATTCGCTCCTCAATTTCCATACTCGCATTCTGGATGAAGATCTTGGTGTTTGGTGTGATGTAGCGCCATTCGGGTATTGTTTGTAGACCCACGTTCGACATGCCTACGCAATGCACAAATGCTTCGATGTACCCCTCTCTCCACTGCACTCCCGGGCTCTCGCTGAAGGCGAGTAATGACGCTGCATAAGAGGGGTTATTACGAACGTCGTCGAACTTGTGCCGGACAATGTAGTCCGTGAGCCAAGCTACTTTGCTGATGTTTCTGTCCAAGTAATCTGGATACATATTGATACGTTCAAAAAGCTTGAACATAGCCTCGTGCAGGGTAGTGCCGACGAGCGCGTTTGCATCATACATGACGGCGAAGAAGTTTCGGGTCGTAATGTGCCATATAGTTGAATGGATCCCAGTTTCTGCTCCAGGCCATGGGATGTAAAGTTCATGCTGGATGCCTCTGGGAGCCTTTGTTGTATATCTCCTTGGATCGTCTATTGGACGGATCGCATCGATGTCGTCTTCACCATCGTGCAAAGTCATATCATTTGCGTAATTTGTGAACGATTCGGATGGATCCCCGAGCGGGATAGAATCGCGCGGTTCATGTGGATAGAATCTGGGCCAGCCCTCGGGCTCGTCAGGATGCCAAAGCTGGTCAATGAATGCTTTTGACCCAGATTGTACGATGACACTAGAGTCGATGCGGAAGGATGGCGGTGGCTTCGTTCTAGAGCCTTGCATGTACATGTATACGAACGTATCTCCATGCTCATCCCACAGCTCAGGCGTCTTGAGGAAACTGGTTAGCACACACGGATAAGCGTCGGTCAAAGACATAATAACTTACATTTGTCAGTGATTTCCAGCCCAGCTGAGGCAGCTTTCCACTCCCTTCAAACCTCCTAATCTTATGTAACACCGACTCTTGCTGCATTTTTGACCTGATCGCATGAGAGGTAGGCGCACCAAAGGAAGATAGTGTTGATGGTCCCTCGGACGGAGACGTGCTCGCTGTTAAGGACGGTACAGCATTGATTGAAGGCGTGAAGTCAGTGCTGTGCGATTCCGTGTCCGAGCTGACAGCGACTGGGCCAGGTCGCCGACGGCCCAGAGGCGTGTGGTCATCCCCACCTTTCATCAATCTACCAAGCTTGCCTCGTAGACTAGCGCTCATGCCATCCAGATGTGTTCGGAAGTCACTTTTCTCAATCTGTGACTGAACGATGCCATTGTGAGGTTTCCGCATGGACGGAGGAGGATATCCATATGTGCTACCGGCGGAAGAGATGGATTGACGACGTCGAGGACGCGGGGAAGAGACATGTGATGGATCTGCGGAAAAGGTAGGTCGAGACATTGACATCGGCGCACCGGGGTAGCCATAGATGAATTGTTCTTCTTTTCCATGTCCATAATCGGAGTACGCGCGATGTGCTCTTTTATCTGCCTGCTCTGTATTCTTTGCCCGCACATAGGCGCTTCTGCCGGACATCTTGAAAGTCGCCGCGCCGACGAGGTCTTTTACACCGGTGAAGATTCAACCAAAAACCTGAGGTTGTAACTTGGAAGTGAGACCACGCAGAAATGCGGTTTATATCCTTCACACTTTCGGGCAACACTCCCACTACGACTAGAGCTGTCGCGTCGCCGCGTACTTTATGAGGATTAATTAATTAATTGACGTCGGCGCGTTGCAAAGAATCATAGCTGGAAGGAATCATACTATTCACATTTGACTACTTGCGAGTCGTAAATGGAGCAACGGTGGGGTGATATGCGACGTAGGGGTGCTGTATCAGATACAGCACGCTTTCTTAGTGGGTATTTGAAGGCGCACAGCAGTAAGGTAAGGTAGTGAACTTCCAAGGGTGTGTATAATAGGTGACGTGATTGTTCAGGAGAGACTACCTTAGGAACGATGGAGGGTTCCCGCGCAAGCTTCCCATAACATTAATAGATGAGAGTTGACGGCTAGGATGTAGTGGGCTCGAGTATTGTAAAGTATGGTGCTGCAGGCAAAGGTACTTTAACGATCACTTATCTAGATGGTATCAGGTGGGGAGAGGAGGTGGATATGCAGAGAGCCGTTGGTCAATCTCGGCATCCAGCATCAGCCATCAGCCATCAGGTACCTTGTGCTGCTTCAAATCACTTTAGGATAAGGATCAGAACTGACGTTCATCCGACGCGCAGAAGCGAGTGCAGCGATGCTGTACAGTATGGGCACTAAGGTACCTTACTCCTGGATAGCGAACGGTTTACGACTAAGCAAGGAGAGGGGAACTAGGTCCATACGGGGCATTTGCCTGGTTTCGCACCTTCAAAAGCTACCAAATTTGATCAGCAGGAAGCCAGAGTTTTAGGGGTAAGTGTAATATGGGAAAACAAGACCAGGGTTTACGGCAATTTACGATAGAACTTGATATCGCAGCCATATCAATTCAATTGTTTGGTTTTGAAATGGTCAATTTGTTGGCACAAATTGCAAATTGAGGTACGTACAGTAGTTACCCTAGCGGATGCTAAGTTTCGTGCTGTGAACTTGGGTATGTAGTTGGGTTGTACTGAAATCGTCCTTGTGCCTGCCCCCTAACGCAGCTAAACAGATGCTCCACCGAAGCGCTCCAACACAATCCTTCCCGTCCCCCATCTTTAAGGCGAGGGAAGATCCGCACATGCTCCATGCTCAGGTCCTTGCCCCTGACGGACCGAAATGCCTTCAACTTCCCGTCGCATCTATAGACGTGCATACGAGTTCAAAGCTTTCTTCCGTAAAAGACTTTCAACGTAAAGCATATCCTACATGAATGTCTGTAAACGAGCCTTTCTTGCCGTGGGCTTGATAAGGGGGGAACAACATGTGCCCGCGCCATGAAACTGCATGTATGTAGAGAGCCTGTCAGGCTGTCACAGACCAATTGAATACTGTAGAGAGTAGGTAGCTGTATGGATGCGCTACCCAACTAATTGAGGCCCTTCCCGCTAATCGGAAAGACTTCCCCACAAACGGGATGAGTCAAGTCACCAAGTGCTATCTTAGCAGCAGTCAAAGCATTGATTTAAGAAATTGGAAGGTGGGGAAATATTATAGAAGACGGGAAATGACAGCAGTACCTAGGTACGGAGGTAAGGTACTCCATCAGTAGTCTGTATGGAGTAGCGCTGGAGCATATCAGCGGATGGCGTATCGTCGTCATCACATTTCGCGTTATTCCGTAGAATCTTGTATTATGACCACGAGGCTTCCATGCAGAATGATTTGCCCCTCGATTGATTGCTGCATTGCTGGGCAACACTCAAGAATCAAGGCTTTAGATGCTGACACTGCCTTATCATAGCAGCGTGCCGAACCCTCAGCTCCTTGAAAACTCCAATAAGACTATCACCCTCCCATGAGTTGAAAAAGGCCGAGGCCGTGGCTGTGGCACCTGCGATAGTTATGGTCCATGGACAAGTTGATGTTTCGTTTATGTGCTTCAAGAGACCTTGACCGACTTCCCGTGCGACCTGGCCTCCGGGCCTTTTGCGAAGATCAGCGGAGGAGTAGCTACATACTCTCAACCGAGGACCAGACAAGGTAGTCCACTGCAAATCATGGCGGACTGGCTTACGACTCCGTGGTTTCAAACATCAAGCCCGTGCTGTTGGTGCGAGCATGTGCTTTGCATACACAATCACCATTTCATGCTTCCTTTCCCTTGCCGAACCCCAATACGTCCTACACACCACCATCAATGGAACAGCGGCACACCAGTCCAGAATTAGTTGATAAATTGAGATCCACCTACGCCGTAAATTTAACACTCGGTTTCCGCTGAGGATCGTCTGTCGTGCCTCGATACACCGTATGTGGCGTATTGCTTCGCGGGCCTAACTTTAAATAGACGTTTCTCAGGGAGATGGCAAATCGAGCTCGATATGTTGTCACGTGCTGTGTATATCCGTTGGCACAGTGAATACGTGAGACTCTGCTGGTGGGGTTGAGTTCTCTGTCCTCATGCTAGATCGATGAACGACCTGTGTTATGTAAAATGTTTGCTGTTGTGAGAATCGGGGCCATTAAGGTAGACGAGGTTCGTCAAGGGCTGGGATGTCCTGTCATTCATGACGCCCGTAGCCTCTTCAACTCCTTAAGAGCGCTCATCACCAAAGGAACGCCAATGGGCCCCAATAATGGTAGGTAGACTGCAATCTTGTGCTCATCCGGAAAATAAACTTGACCGACCATGCTCTTCTCGAAGAAGCCTTTCTCCGCCTCGGCTTCGGCGACTCTAGCCAGGTTCAGTGCATCGTTGAACCTGCCGTCTCTCAAAGCACCACACGACTCTCGAAGATGGGCAATGGTGGTATCCACTGCAGCTGAGACAGTCTCTGGGATTGGGATAGAAGGGAGAGCAACGGTAAGCCGCGCTAAGGAGCCCATGGTTGATGATGCTGACAGAAGAAGTGAAGCAGCTCGAATTCGAGTCAATGTCTGCAATTGTAGTGGAAGTGAAGGCGGTGATTGAGGGGCTCCCAAGAAAGACAGCAGCTGGTGGGAGAATGTTAGCAAAGCTGGTTGGATTGCCTCTTTTGACAGGGTACGCAGAGCCAGCGGCGCTTCGCTCGGAGGGTTAAGTATAAATACCCCACCCCACTGAGGAATCAACCAGCTGGAGGCTTGGCTCCCTTTGACCACGAGTGGAGCATTGGCTTGATCCGGAACGTAGAGTACGAAATTCAACGTCGGACCAGCACCAATACTGGGGCTCAAAGGCCACTCAGCGGCGTTAATGAAGCCACTAAGGTCTTCCTCACGTAATGTCCAAACCCTGGTTTCTGAATCATACTCCGGATGCTGCACCGATGGGGAAAATGTCGCATAAAGCTGAACTTGTGTGTCTACTGTAAAATTGCTTATGACTGAGATCGACTCCAGTAGGGGTGTGAAATATTCATCAAGTGCTGACTCGATGTCCCAGGAAGACGGTAATGCAGTCGGCGTGAAGAGAGAAAGCGTGATATGATACGTAGGTGCATACTTCAGAGACCTCGTCATACGGCTAGCGAGACGTGCTGCCAACTCCGGTGGGAGAGACCTGTTTGATCCAGATCTATGGTCCCGCGACGCAGCAGAGATCGGCTGGGAAACATGCTGCGCCTGGCTTAAACCCGTCGACAATTGATGGCTGCTGGTAGAAGAGTGACTATTTGTTAATATATCGGCAATAGTCGCTTGTTCCTCGGCAAAGAGATCTTGGAGCTTTACGGCTATGAAATTGGCTAGAGCTGAAGAGCTTGATGATGTAGAAGGTACCTGGGTTGGAGGATAAAACACGTCAAGTATGGAGGAATGAGCTTGTAGCTCGGCATGTGCTGCTGTTGCACCTTCCTGTGACAGAAGCTTGACTGTCAAGGCTGCCTCTTCTTTTGCATTTTTCTCCCCGTTGGTTGTAATTTCATCGCCTGCCTCCAGGTCCTTAATGGATGCAGTGGTCAGGTTGAGAGGTATTTTTGTCTTGGCCAGACGTAGACGCAGGTGGTGGGCGGAAAATTCATTTAAGTCATCCAGAGCATGCTGCGTCGTTCGTACCAGATGCTGCGCTTCGCTCTCTTGCAGTAACGGTGCATCAATGACAATCTGCAAGGGAAAGGAGGGTTTGCATGCCTGATCGGTGGTTCTTTAGTGGCTGTCCAAGTGAAGGCCGTTCGATTTGGTAGTACATACCTTTCCATCAGCCCACTCGAGCATCTCCTGTAAAGGGAGCCGCGCCCGATATATTGATGTGGTCCACCACCATGTCGGAAGTCCAAGGAATATGACAATTGCCCAGAACGAGGCAATCACCAGACTGCGGACGCGTATGCTCTCCCCTGACTCGGGGGGTGGCCGTTTTTTGACCGGAACACTTTCAAGTGGGGACGAGTTGCTTCGGTCAGTGACATTGCTCCGAACATCATCTAGATCTTCGGATTCGTTGTGCCCCCCGTCCGGTTCCATGAGTGCTACATGTATGAAGTACTTCAATAAAACGCGATTGAGAGTCAATAAATGCGAATCATTTGCGGACGGAAAAAAGTAGTTCCGGCGACCAATCGGGCTTGTAGGGCATGTGGGGCTAATGATATCCCGCCAGATCACGTGCCACTGCTCTGTGATCCACTAAGGTGGCCCCATCAAGATGGATAGTAATTCAGCTTCATTGTTTTGACTCTTGATAATTGAGTTCGACCACGCGATATCAGATTCATAACGTTAAACAATTGATGAGGTCCGGTATATTCAGAACCGTTGGTGAGCAGAGCCGCGATATCCCAGCGATTCGAATAGCACGTTTAGCTGCATGAGTTTGTTTCTGTGGATCCTCACGGTACGAAGGGGGGCCTATCACTTGGATTGACTTCGAGACTCGAACTCGCTCGTCAAGCTTCCTACTCAACAAGGCCGCCTACTAAGATACAGTACTCTACAAATTGGTGATCATGCTATCGCTGCTAACTCAAACCAAAACTTGCAACAGGCCAGTGAAGGCCTCAGATCGCGGAATGCCGGTGATTTGTCCACCTTCCTAATCGGGATAGATGATGACGAACATATCAACGCCAAATGCTAAATTATGCATTTTCAGCAAGACTTACTCCTCACCTCGACGAGATTCAACTGGCGTTTTCTCACACATTAATGGAGATCCAGGCCCTTATCAACTGCCGAATGACATACATGTACTGGTTGTGAGCTTCCCACCGTGGAAAAGCCGATAGCTTGAATCTGTTATCGTCCCGTTATTCAGTCAGCTTTCAGGCTTCAATCTTTCCGTTGGAAACTTGGAATCTTACCTTAAAGTAAGCTCTTGAATTGTTAGTTGAGCTGCCGCTCAATTTTCTCTCAACGTCTTTGTGCAGATTGTTTTCTTGCTCCATGGGAGTCATGTCTTTACGCCTTTGCATTGCTTCTTTGTTGTGCTTCATATCTCTTGTTCTTGTCAATGGCCAGTCATCATGCCCAAACCAGACAACTTCAAGTCCTTACCCAAGCTTGATTGATGTCACAGCTGAGGAGCTCGAGACAGGTCTGGAAAGCGGCTTGTTTACAAGCGTAGACCTCGTTAATGCTTACATTGCGAGGATTCTGGAAGTGAATTCAACCCTCAATGTTGTCACAGAACTGAACCCGGATGCACTAGCAATTGCCAAGGAACTTGATGCTGAGCGGGCCAATGGCACAACTAGAGGACCGTTGCATGGCATGCCTCTACTCATCAAGGGCAATATCGCGACTCTTGACAAGATGAGTACCACAGCTGGATCGTTTGCCTTGCTGGGGGCAAAGGTCCCTCGAGACTCTGGCATAGCTGCTAAGCTGAGAGCTGCAGGAGTTATCATATTGGGGAAAACAAATTTGAGCCAATGGGCCAATTTCAGATCCAATAACAGTACCAACGGGTGGAGTGCATACGGTGGGCAATGTTATGCAGCCTACTATCCCCTACAGGACCCAAGCGGCAGCTCCAGCGGCAGTGGTGTGGCTTCGTCTTTAGGACTTGCACTTGCTGCTCTTGGCACAGAGACAAGTGGTAGTATCCTCAGCCCCAGCGAAGTCAATAACTTGGTAGGCATAAAGCCCACTGTGGGCCTCACGTCCCGAGCTCTAGTCATACCCATCAGCCAGCGTCAGGACACCGTGGGACCAATGGCCCGTACGGTCAAAGATGCCGCCTACATCCTTCAAGCCATAGCCGGCAAAGATCCCAACGACAACTACACTCTCGTCCAACCTGATCCTCTTCCGGATTACGTCGCAGCCTGCAACTTTTCCAGTCTCAAAGGCAAGCGCATTGGCATTCCCCGGAATACAATCTACGACCAAGCAGGTGATGCACCCCTCCTAGCTGCCTTCGAGAAATCCATTCAGATTATTAAGCGAGCCGGTGCCGTCATTGTCGATAATACCAATATTACTGCCTACGCTCTGGACCAATACTTGAACGGCAATGCCTCGACTATCGTTTTGGAAGCCGATTTCCTTCGGGATCTCCCAGATAACTATCTGTCCAAGTTGACCTACAATCCTCAAAACGTGCACAACCTCGCCGACGTTAGCAACTTCACGCACGCGTTCCCGCCAGAAGACTACCCAGACCGAGACACCGGCGTCTGGGATCAAGCGCTAAGTCTCGGTTTCGACAACCTAAGCCCCCAGTTCTGGGCTGCGTATCAAATTAACCTGCAGACTGCGGGCCCGCAGGGTATTCTAGGGCTTCTAGCAAATTATAGCCTGGATGCTTTGATCTTGCCAACGGACTTCTCTCCAGGTCTACCAGCACTAATCGGTACCCCAGTCATCACCGTCCCCATGGGCTTCTACCCCGCCAACACAACTGTCATCAAAAATCAGCGCGGGTCCCTTGTTGAAGTCGGTCCTAACGTCCCGTAAGCTCTCCAATCTCCCTTTCCCCGATTCCAACCCTCTATCTCTAGCTCACATCTCATTCCTCGACAGATTCGGTATCTCCTTCCTCGGCGCTGCCTTCAGCGAAGCCAGCTTGATCGGGTACGCCTACGCCTACGAACAGAGAACGATGGCTCGCAACCAGGTGCAGCCGTATATAGTTCCCACGACGGAGTTGATTAATGTTGTGGGGAAGGGAACCGTGAGTACGATGGTGAAAAGGGGCCCAGCGGCGCTGCCAAAAGCGTATGCGGTAATGCCGAAAGGCTATCAGGCTATGCCTGTGAGGGTAAGGTGAGAACTAGTTCTCTTTCGGTATCATTTTAGAGGCGGAAACAGTTCAGTGAGTGATAGGGGCTGGTGATTGCAGCTTTGTAGATAGGATAAGATGTGGATCAAAAATGACCGTCACATCGTGGAAACTGCTAGCTCTGGCGATTTCACCGCATCAGGTTTCTGGAACCGGCCTTGCATCCAGCATCGGTACATCTTGACTTTGCTTTGACGGTTGATGAGCAATCTCCTATCGACGCCCAGGCTCACAATCTCGAAGGATTGGGTAAAATCGGAAGAGGCGTCTAGGGAAGAAAGAACAGCGTCGTCCACCGAATGAGAGAGGGTCGTAGTCTTTTGTAAGAAGTCTCCATCGCCGTCCTGTTGTCTTTCCCACATGCCTCCACCCCACATCCCCCTCAACTCTTCCTCGTTAAAGAAGTACACCCTCGTCCCATCACCCCTCACATAGAAGTTCTCCTCCATCCACCTACCTTTCCTAAACCGGACTTGGGCCAGATCTCCTCTGCCATAATCCCGAAAACACACCTCCCCACCTGGCTTGAGCACCCTGAACACATTCCTCACGGCCTGCCTCCACTGCTGAGGGCTCAGCGCACTGAAGATGAACACCAGAAGGACGACGTCGATGCTGTTTTCGTGGACGTTTTCTGGAAGGGTATCGCTGGCGATGTCCCAGACTGAGGCCTGAATGTGCTGAGGGCTGTAGGCTGGAGAAGACCGTATTAGCTCGACGGCTTTGGTGCTGAAGTCGCAGGCGTGGAGCACGAGGTTAGGGTTCTCGTTGGCGGCAAGGATGGGAAACGCCGTATTGCCTGCCCCTGCGCCTACTTCTAGTATCTTTGCTGGAGTACTCTGGGCCTTGGTCAAGGCGTCCAGAATCGGAAATTCCTGGCGCAACCACTTCCTGTCTTTGAAAAAATTGCTTGTATTGTTCGTGTAGAACTTGTTCCACCACTTCGCAGGATCGGTATTGAAGCGGGTTTTGTCAAACGCGGAGACAGGGGAGGCTCGCTGAGAGGCGTACATAGCCTCGGCGTGGGCTTTGTAGGTTGAGTCGGTTTCGACATGGTCCCAGGCGTTGAATTCGTAGGGGTCGTCGGAGGGGAGGAGGTAGCGGGAGCCGAATTGGAAGGGGTCGGAGCGTTTGAGGTTGCTGGTTGGGTCATGGGAGCGGTGGGGAGGAGTGGGGGAGTCGAGCGGAGGTGGGGATTCGAGGGTTGGGGGGGTGTTTGCTGAGGATGTGACGGAGAGGGTGGGGAGGTCTGGTGGAGAATTCATCTCCTCTTCGGGCAATTGGTGGGCCATGATGGCAGTTAAGACACAGGAGGGTCGTAGATAGGTATCTAATTTTGCAAAAAGAGCTATCCTCTGGGGAAAATTGCAGCCCTATGACTTTAAATCCGGTGCATGGATTACGGAGATTGTCCCGGATCCCTGCAATTGTCAAATAAATTTCTTATAAGTGTGAGCGTCATGCTCAGGATCCCAAATTGGGGGGGTTTTGGGGGTTGAATAATGCAAGTAATTTTAGACAATAACCGGAAAGCTCTATTGATGTCTACCAGCATCCATTGATTCAGCGGATCAAGATGAAAGCCACTCCACGTCTTCTTTTCCTCCGCCCCTCCTCCGCGCCCTCACACCTCATCGTCCCTCGAAAACGAACCACTCCCACTACCCTCCCCTCCAGAACAACAGACAGCCGTCAATTCATCTCCAACCCTCTCACCCCAATCCAAACCCTCACCGCCTCCCGCATCCTCCCCTACCACGCCGCCCCCATCTACAACCTAATCGCCGACATCTCCTCCTACCCCTCCTTCATCCCCTACTGCACCTCCAGCACCATAACCTCAACCTCCTCCCCGGACCCCACCCACCACAAAACGTGGCCCCGCACCGCCGAACTCCGCGTAGGTTGGGGCTCCTACAATGAACTCTTCCGCTCCGCCGTCTACTGCGCCCCCTACCAGATGCTTGAAGCCGTCGCCGGCGACGCCACGCACACCATCCCCCACGACAAACTCCCCCACTACTACAGCTCGAACCAGCCCGAAGATACGTCGGAACTCTCCGCCAACAACCCCATCTTCACCTCCCTCCTGACCCGCTGGATGCTACACGAATTCCCCTTCAAGCCCCCCCCGCCCGATGGGAAAACTCCTCAGCCTCCGAGCAGGCCACGGACGGAGGTGAGCTTGGTGATTGAGGTCCGGTTTGCGAGCGCGGTGTATAGCGCGTTGAGCCAGGCGGCGGCGCCGAAGGTGGCGGGGATGATGGTGGAGGCGTTTGAGAAGAGGGCGAGGGAGGTGCTTGGGGACGGGGAGGGGGAGGAGGGGGAGGTGGGGAAGGGAGATGGGGTTGAGAGCGCTTTGGATGGGGTGCTTGGGGGAAAGGGGACGAAGGAGGAGCCTTGAGGGGTATTTAAATTGGTGAGGGAGGCGTTGGGATAGATGGGGTTGAATTAGTACCACTGTTGATAAGTGAAATGTAAAAGTCTAGAAACTGTATTGTAAATAGAATCACCATTGTCGAGAATCTGCAGGAAAAAAGGTGCATCTCACCAATCTCAGTTGGCTTCCCAATGCAGCTGTGACACCTGTAAAGGGCATTACTATATCACGAAACGTTGCTCGGAAACAGATACCATTTGAGGGAAAAGGAAGATATGGGGCTTTCAGGAGAAGAATCCCTCTGATATTGGTTTTGCTACTCTCAAATGCACATGAACATGTGTACGGTACGGAAGACTTTCACGCCGCTGCCACTTTGGAAAAGCGTATGCACAAGAACCAAAAGGCATCCCGTCGACAATAGTGCTGCTACAGCATGGCCTGACTGGAAAAAACGCCCTTCCCGGAACTGCCGTGGCTTGTTTACGGAAGATAAAGTCTACCAAGAGGTCCCCCATATAAAACAAGGTATGTACAATCCCCAGACTGTAGACTCCCACCACCCAAGGAAAAGGTAAGTATGAACAAGAAAGTCAGAGACCATCGCATCTTGACACATAAAATCATGACAACGAACCACCACGGAAACCCAACCACTATGTACACCTCTCCCGTGGATGATGCATCGTCTCTTCAGACCTGAACCTTGCTTTGCACAAATTCAGCCGCGGGCACGGCATCGACTCCGTATGCCAGATGGAACGCGTCGACAACGGGAAGATCTTGGCAGATGAGATCGTCTTCGAAGCAAAAGGTTTTCACCTTGCTTGCGTCGATGTTTGGCAGAGGTTGGCCGTCAAAGGGGTCACCAAAGAGGACCTGAGAGCTCGTCAGCAAGGGGATCGAGGAGGTTGGGATAAGTTATCACTGACCACTGCGGCTACCTTGGAAGCGATTGCAGCCGGGAGCTGCTGCACTCCGAGGTGGACCACTTGAGCTCCTTGACTGATTTATAGTTAGCATATGCTGGTTACCTGCCAGCCAAATTTTATGTACCTGTAGCCGGAGAGAACGATTTGGCTATCCGGACACTGAGCCATTGCCTGCTCAGTCAATGCTGCCAGTGTCTTGCCTCCACCGACGTCGCCTCCAGTAAGGTAACCCCAGATACTGGCAGGATACGGGACACCCTGGATGCCGAGATACTGAGCTCCAATGGCGAAATCGAGAGCGTTGAAGAACGGTGGACCAGCTAGAGAGCCGACGTTGCCGAGCTCGATAGTGCCTCGGGCAAAGATGACCGTCACAGGCCTGCACAGGCCGAGTTGGTTCTCCACAACGGAGAGGCTTTGACGTTTGCTCATCTCGGAACTGAACGCGCCCATCGTCTCGAACCCACGTGCGGTAGCATCTCCGACTGGGACTGCAGCTACCGAGGCTGCAAGGAGAGCAAGAGATAAGATTGGCGACTTCATGGTTCGTGAGACGCTTCTCGTGAAGGTCGGATGCCGAGGTCTGTTAGAATTGATGGAGCAATGAGAAGCTATAAGAATCTCGAGCTGGCCTGATCTTTTCTAGAACATTTCCACTCCTCTTATACCTTCCAGGAACCCCACCCCCCATCAAGCGGTAAAAGCATGTAACGTGCCCATCTCTAAGAGCTATTCCCCGCATTCAAATTGAGTAGGAGGATCGTCTGAAGCTCTACTGGTCCAACGTGCAAGCACGAAGCAACTATCTACTGACAATATGCTTGGTTGAAAAACCGAATACCATAACGAAAGGCGGCCTAGACGGCTTGGGAGCGTTCGTAGGAGCGAATCGGAGAATAGGAGAAATGCCACGGAAGACCTAAACCATGTTCATCACATCGCCTTGCGACATAAAAACGATGTGACTGTTTTAACGCCGGACGAGGAGCCCCTTTCAAGGCTTCATTGCTCAGTGGTTCAAGGGGTCCAATCCACCAAGCAGGCGGCGGCAACCATTTGAAGCCCAACGCCGTACCTCAGCCGAGGTACAGGATGAGCAAACATTACAGAACTTCGAAAAATCCCCGTATAGCATAGAGGATGAAGGGAAGACGGTCACGAGTACACGATGTTTGGTCGTTACCGGATCTGATAGCGTCGGAGGAGCTTTGTGGGGTGCACGCCCGCTCGGCAGGAGTCCCGAATAAGGAGAAGTCTGTGGAAAGTATCGATCCGGGGTAAATGTGAATAAGCACTGTCTATTGTTATGCGCGCTGTTATTCTAAGTACTGCTTGAAGACCACAAGTGAGTGAGCTGTTGTAGTGGGAAGCTCAAAGGATCATTGTGGGTTCAAGCCCCTGAGGAGTCCCCTAGATGGTACACATTGGCGAGTATTACAGGGAGAGAGCGAGCAACGTCGCAGCCAATGTACTTAGTAGCGATGGAAGCTAGGTAGGTAGGTACCTGATAAATGCGACTTTTAAGCGAGACCTTCGGTTGCTGTTACCATTTGCGATTTGCGAATGAGAAGTATAATTTCTGACGGGCATCATGATGAATTATCTATCTAGCTTGTACGGGCGTAAGTGATTCGATCCGCGTACCCCACCGCCTCTACCCTCAAGATGTGAATGTTCCCCAAGATTGCTTCAGCAGGAGGCACTCTGGGGCTTCATCCTACGGTTCAGAGTAAAGAATGTCACGTAAGTTAATCCTTGTCAATCACTAGTGGCCCCGTATGAAACGACAAGCATAAAGTACTGTAGGTGTGTAGGTAGGTAGGATCACTTACTGATTGGAGATAGTGCCAATCGTCCCTGCTCTTTTGGCCTCAGTAGCAGGAGTAGCCTGGTTTAACGCAAAGACACAGCTCAGTCACGATGTAAGATTACTCTACCCATACTGGGCCCGCTCCAGAAGCATTCGTGCACGAGAAAAGCGCGACCGCGTCAACTTCTTCTACATCCTCGAAGAGCATGCAACAGCCAAAGCGACAGCCGGCTCGCCCTGTTTGGTGTACGAAGGGAAGACATGGACTTATAAAGAGGTGTATGATACTGTCCTTCAGTATGGAACTTGGTTGAAGCAAGAGTATTCGATCACACCAGGAGAACTGGTAGCCATGGACTTTATGAACAAACCTCAATTCATATTTCTATGGCTGGGAATCTGGAGTTTAGGAGCACATCCGGCCTTCATCAACTACAACCTCACGGGGAAGCCTTTACTACATTCTATCAGGTCCTCCACTTCCAGGTTGCTTTTTGTTGATGAGGAGGTCAAATACAGGGTGTCACAAGAAGTGTTAGATGCTCTCACTACACCTGGGGAAGAAAAGCCAGTCCAGGTATTCCTTTTTGATGAAGCGACCGAGCAACATATCCTCAGCATAGAGGGGGTGCGAGAGCCTGACTCGTCAAGGGCAGGGGCTAAGGGCCCAGATATGGCCAACCTCATATACACCAGCGGCACAACTGGCCTTCCGAAGCCAGCGATTGTAAGCTGGAACAAAGCCTACATTGGTGGCGGAATTGCAGGAGCCTGTATGAGCATGAAGCGATCAGATAGGTTCTATACGGTTCGTTTCCTCACCGGAAAACCCTCCAACCTGCATCGATTTAGCTTTCAGAGAGCTCAGTCCTGACCAAAAGTATTTTGACTAGTGTATGCCCCTTTACCACACATCAGCCGCCTCCCTTGGCTTCTGTAACTGTCTAGTCGTTGGCAGCGCATTCCTTCTTGGGCATAAGTTTAGCACTCGAAGTTTCTGGCCGGAAGTACGTGCTCACAATGCGACCATCATTCAATATGTGGGAGAAACGTGCCGCTATCTCCTCGCCGCTCCGCCACAATACGATCCCGTAACTGGCGCAGATCTTGACAGCAAGAACGACGTAAGATTAGCTTTTGGCAATGGGCTAAGGCCTGATATTTGGGACAGGTTCAAGCAGCGTTTCGGTATCGAAACTATTTGCGAGTTCTATGCAGCCACTGAAAGCCCTTCCGCACTTTTCAACACCTCCTCGAATAACTTTTCTAGTGGCGCAGTCGGCCGCAGCGGTTTACTTGCCGCCTCGACCATGGGTGCCGGACTTGCTCTTGTTGAGACTGATAGGGAAACAGAACGTCCCACACGTTGTGCAGAAGCCAATAATCACTGCGTCAGAGTTAAGCCGGGTGAACCAGGAGAGTTGATCCACAAGTTAGACCCCGCCGATATTTCTAGGTCCTTTCAAGGCTATTACGGCAATGCCAAAGCTACAGAAAGCAAGATCTTAAGAGACGTGTTCGTCAAAGGTGACGCGTGGTACCGGACAGGTGACCGCCTTCGCTGGGATGCTGATGGTCGATGGTGGTTCTGCGATCGTATTGGGGATACTTTCCGGTGGAAGTCAGAAAACGTCAGCACCACGGAAGTTAGCGAAGCGCTGGGGATGCACCCCTACATCAACGAAGCGAACGTCTACGGAGTGGAACTTCCACATCATGATGGACGGGCAGGGTGCGCCGCGGTCCTGTTGAACCGAGATCTTGATCAAGCGATGCTGGACCAAGTGGCATCACACACCAAACAAAGCATGCCAAAGTATGCCGTCCCCCTATTTTTGAGAATCGTAAGCAACATCGAAGCTACGGGAACCAATAAGCAGCAGAAACATCTGTTGAGGGCGGAAGGGGTGGATCCGGGGAAAATTCGAGACACCCAGGGTGACAAGATCTACTGGCTGAAGGGAGGGACTTATGTGGAATTTGGTGACGCGGACTGGGAAGAGATGAAGGCGGGAAGAGTAAAGCTGTGAGGGCCGGGAACCGGACATTTCATTTGGATGTTGCAAGGCGTGCAAGCAATATGTAAAAAGGGCCCAGGTATTGTACAAATATCCTTACGATTGCGTACCTACCTCATAAACACCATCAAGTTCTGCTTATAGAAGTCGATAGTCACTCAATGAAAGACCTTTTAGTCTCTACCTTACAGTCGAATGGATTCTGGTTTTTCAACCCCGGCATTCTGGATTTAATACACACCTATTTCGTCGCATAAGAATCAAGCCCACACCACAACTTGCAAAGTTATTGTCGACTTGTCAATTATCATTGGCTGGTATTCTACAAGTTGGGATTGAACATTCAACAAGCGAGTTCTGCAAGCTTTCAAATCAAGCTTTCTAATCGAGGAATGCCAATATGCAACTCAAGCATGCCTCTAGCCGCAACGCAATGTTGCCAATATCCAATCACATACAGTACCCCGCACTAAGTCTTCGCGTAAATCGCGAAAACATGTTAAATCGCGTACCTTCAAAACAACTCATCTTCTTCAACTGCATCCACAATGCTCAGAAGGGCTCCGTTAACTTCAATTTCTG